>Ga0181397_1000001_pt1 | contig 80252 bp, 97 predicted proteins | sample 20SPOviralmetaG_FD_130126 | JGI IMG/M metagenome (GOLD analysis project Ga0181397, IMG submission 130126) | Marine viral communities from the oligotrophic San Pedro Time Series (SPOT) site, San Pedro Channel, CA, USA - 20 SPOT_SRF_2011-02-23 | ecosystem: Environmental > Aquatic > Marine > Strait...
GTTACCACTAATACCAAAGTGTTGTGCTACTGAAGTTTTAGTTATATTAGCATCAGGAACATTAGCCCATGTTACTGCCGCACTCAAATCGTTTGATTCAGTAAAAGAAGTTAGATACGAAGCCGAAGCATGATTTCCCCAACCATAAGCAGTATCCCAATTAGAACTAGAATCAGTTATTCTGGTATATGTATTAGCACCTGTTTTCTTTAACAAACCTGCTGTATCATTTAAACCTGCTATGGCTACTAAATCAGCATCTAATGTTACTTCATTCGCCGTTTTAATTAAACCCGTTCCAACAGTTATTTGTCCTAATCCCGAAAATTGAGTGAATATTAAATCATCAGTATCTAATGTTGTCGCTTCTGTTGTTAAAACATATCCTTGATTTGCATTAACTGTTCCTTCTTCAACCCAAGTAAACATTCCTTTGTTTATTTTAGCAACAGTATTTGCATCTGTTGCCCTAGTCCAAGCACCGGCTTTACAAAGATAAATACCATTATCTTCTGCATCTGTTTGATTCTTTACTAATACTCTATCATCAGCAATTACACTTATTGCATCAATAGTTTGAGTGCCACTTAAAGTAATGTTTCCAGTAGTAGCAACTCTTACTGAATCTTTAATGTCTAATCCTTGTTGAACTATTGCTGCTCTAGCATCAGCAATAACAGTAATTTCAGCCTCAGTTTTGTAAGTACCCAAATCACTTATTTGTGATTCTGTAATACTTAATGCTCCTTGATGAGTAGTAACATCTGATTGCGATACCGTATAAGAAGTTAGATAACTAGGGTTTGAAGAAGGAATCCATGAAGGTACAACACCCGAAATATCAACAGTTACATCTGATATTGTATTATTGTTACTTGTTAATGACAATGTTCCACTAGCAAAACTAGCGGCATTTATAAAATCATTACTATCAACAGAAGAACCTGCACCAATAGAGGTTCTAAATGCAGTTGCTTGAATAGTAGTTAAATCATCTGCTCTTGCTAAAAGATTCGCTACTGATACATTGTCAACTGCGGTAGTCCCTGCTAGAGCGTCTGTTATTCCATAACCTGCAAGGGTTGTCGGTTTACCCGTTAAATTAGAAAACGCTCCACCGAATGATGATGTTCCCGCACCGATATTACTGAGTATTGTGCCTTTATCGGTATTACCAATACTAGTTGCGGCAACTAACGCAGCAGTTACATTTGCTGCATTAGCAGTTAGTTTAGCAGTATTAGCAGAAACAGCAGAAGCATCAGTATAACTTATTTTACTATTATTAGTTGCTATATTAGTTGCCATTGTATTTAGATTAAGTGCAGAATTAACAGTAAGGTGTCCTACTTTCGTAGCGTCTGCTGTTGGATATGTATTCTTAGCAGTATTAAGATTTAGAGCAGTAACCAAGTTTTGAGTGCTACCACCATTAGGTATAGTAATATCACCTGTAAACGTGGGGTCGTCAAACATAGTAGTTTTACTTTCATTAGTTACATTGGTTAATCCTACCATTGCTTTAGTAATGCCACCTACTGTGCCTGTAAAAGTAGGACTAGCGAGATTAGCCTTTAAATCTAAAGCAGTTTGTTGTGCGGTTGAAACTGGTTTAGCAGTATCAGCAGTATTATCAACATTAGATAACACCCCTCCTAACGTTCCTGTAAATGTAGGAGAAGACATTGTAGGACTTGTAAACATAGTTGCTTTGCTTTCATTGGTTACATTTCCTAAATCTACATCACTAGCACTAGCGGCAGTTAATATTTCAGATTGTAAAGTGGAGGCAGATTTATTATCTACATTGTCTAATTGCATTGTTGTTTTTAAAGCAGAAGGACTTTCATTAGCAACATTATCTAAATTTAAAGTTGCAGTAGTTATTTTAGAATTATCAAATATAACATCAGCATTACTAGCATTTTGTATAATTACCGCAGTGCCACCATCGTTAATTTCTAATTTACCTGCCGCATTTATTCCTAATGTTAAGTTATTAGAAAGTGCTTTACCCGCAATAGTTCTAGATGTAGGGACTTTTGCTGCCAAATCAGTAGCCAAATCAGTAATCTTAGATTGCGCTAAAGTCGGTATTCTAGCAGTATCAAAAGTTCCACTTGTTATTTTAGCAGTTGAAAGGGAAGGTATTAATGATTCAGTTACAGCAGCCATTAATTCTGTTAAACTTAATTTTTTAACTGCGCCCGAATCACTATTATCACGGAAAATTAAACTATCGTTTGCTATGTCTATACTAGATAAAGCAGTTAAACCACTAATAATATCAGTAGTTCCAATGTTAGTATTTGTATCTGTATTTATTGCTGAAATATCTAGAGTCTGATTCGTTCCCCCCGATACAGTAGCAGTTATTGTTCCTCCACTCAAAGATAAACCGGAAAGAAATTTATTTGTATCTGCTGTCATGTCATCAACACTAACAGTAATTTTACCACTCGAATCATCGTAAGTAGTTCCTAGCCTTGTATGTGAACCGTCAAACATAGCACCTACAATATCTTGCACTGCTTCTGTTGATATTTGACTATCAGTAGTAAATCCTTGACCTGTTACGAAAGTATGTATTTGGTCTGCCGTAGCCAAACCCGTACCTCCATCAGCAATAGCAGCAGTTCCTAAAGTAGCAGCAGCACCTAATCCTAAATTAGTAATAGCGTTAGATTTTTGTGTTGCTGTTAAGTTCTGACTTGCAGTATCTATTCTTAATCTGTTACCTAAAGCAGTTGAAGTTGTTGTAGCAAAGTTAGCATCATCCCCTAATGCGGCGGCTAATTCATTTAATGTATCTAAAGCAGTAGGTGCAGAACTAACTAGCCCCGATACTTGACTATCCACATAAGCCTTAACTGATTCCGCAGATGCAACATTAGTAGCAGAAGCACCCGACATTGTATCACTATCTATTAATGGTAGTTGGGTATTTGTATCAGTAGAAGCAATCGTAATATTATTTGCATCTGTATGTGTAAGTGTAATGTTAGAACCCGATACAAACTTAATATCTTGATTACCTGAACCTGCACCACTTTCTGTTAATCTTAACATTATATCGCCCGAATCATGGCCTATGAGTGTAGAAGTATCTACAAAAGAGGTAGCATATTCATTTTGTGTATTTGTATCAGTGTTAGCAATATAAGCAGGTATTCCGAAAGTTCCGTCATGTTTTAAGAAATGCCCCGCCGTTCCCGCCGAAGGAACTAGACCGTTATTTCCTGTGGAAATAGCAGAAGAATATGCTACATCAGCAGTTCTCGCCAAAGTTCCTGTCGTAGATGGAAGAGTAATAGTAGCAGAACCTTTTGTTAATGTTCCATCAGGATTAATTCTAGTAGTTTCAGCACCACCATTTATTGCAGAAAAGCCTCTAGAAGTTTGTACATTTCCTGTTAGCCATTGTACATCTCTATTAGTAGCATTATTTGCAGAACCCGCAGTGTATTTAATCAAAGCAATTGGTATATCTCCATCCTTCAATTCTGCTACTGTTTCAGTAGTAGTGTTAGCCTTGCCTGTTACTGCCCCTTCCCTGAAATACAAGTTGTTTAACGTTTCACCGCTTTCTGTACCGTCTGCAATTACAATTAAACCGTACCAATTTTTAGATGCGTTTGCTGTACTTGTTGTTGTGATATTTTTATATGGTACGGACACAACAAGACCATTTCTAATTGCTGTTAAAGCATCACTACCATTGTTTGTTTTTTCAACTTCATAAGCAGTATAACTACTACTAGTACCCTGAGTAAGAACAGCAGTACTGATTAATCTATTTTGACCCATAGCAGTATTAAGAGTTTTAATTATACCAGTATGTATTGCATCTGTTCCATCTACTAATTGTGTTGTAGCGCCTAATCTACTGATAAATCCTGTATTGTCAACCATTATTTCAACTCCACTCTAATTGTAAAAGACACCGTATCAGATGCCGCGACTACGCCTGTGCTAGTGAATGTTACTCTTGTTAACATTGCGCCCGCATTAGAACCACTTCCTGTACCGTCATGGAATATACCTAATTCACTAACTCCCGAAGTTGGTATTTGAGAACCTAAGAAATCTACATTCCAAATTAAAGTAGAACCAACTCTAGTCGGAGTTACATTAGTAGCGTGTGTATAAACAACATGGTCTAAATTAAGTTGTGATGGAGAAGTGCTATCCGAACCATCACCTATCTTAATAACCGTATATTTAGACATAATATAATTCGCCATTATTTCTTCTTTACCTGTATTCACTATCATACTTATACATCCTTTTCACTCTTGTAGGTTTTTAATGTTGTTGACCCTGCCCCGAATCCTAACAACGTATCGAAACCTAATGCACTATCAAAACCTAAATTAGCACTAGACCTAGTTATTTTATATTCTATTGTGCCGTTTTGTATTGTAAACGAATCAAATACACTCTTTCCTACAACACTTTGTACTGAGTTTTTACCGAATAAAGTAAATGAACTGCTTGTTTGTTTACTGGAAAGTTCTCCCAATCTTTCAGCAATTGTTTTATTAAAAGTTCCAACGGTAATAGTTGATACTCCATCCAAGATATTTTCAATTTCAAAGACTTGATAATCATTAATTGGTATGTCGTGATTCGGGAAATCTAAAGTTAAAATATCTCCCGCCTCTAATAATTCTAATCCTTCTTTTTGTATTTTTAATTTTATTTTTCTTATATCTGCATTGTGTATTTCTAACAATTGTGTTGCTTTTATTTTCGCATCTGATAATGATTTAATTGAAGAATCTACATGACGAATAGTTCTAGTCCTTTTAGTAGTAGGTATTTCTGATTCTGCTTTGACACCATCACCAACTACAATTATTTTATTTGCTTTATCCAATAAAGATTTATTACTTTCTACTGAAATTAAATTATGTCCCGATTTATAACTAATAGAAAATCTCCTAAGACTGTGAACATCTTCTACGTTCTTCGCTATTATTTCACCATTAGATATTTTATAATCTAATCCTCTTTTACTAGCCAAATGATTAATTGCAGTGAATGAATCTACGTCTTCAAATTGTGCATCTGAAATAAATATTTTATTATTACGTTTAATTAATTCGTCATACGAAGAAGGACTAAAAACAATATTATCAAATGTTATAGTAGTATTGCTAACGACAGTAACCTTACCTACTAAATAACCTTCTTGAGTGTAAATAACATCATTTACATCAACTCCAATCGGTTTATTTACACAAGTTATTACATTACCATTAACTGAATCTACTAAATTAGTCGTATATTCTTTAAGACTTTGTTCATAATTCATATCTAAACCGGATTCTTTTGCTATCTCTTCAATAGCATTATTTATTTTAGAACTAATATTTACTATTGTACCCATAAAACATTTTTTAGGTTTTATGTTTATTTTTTTAGGAACGGTTATAGTATTTATCTTACCAAAAGAAACACAACCATTTCCTGTTATAGTGCCATCGTATTCAAATTTAAGTGAAGTGTTAGTTTTAGTAACAGACAAAGATTTCTTTTGTTCATTTATACCATCACTAATAAAACAATCAATCTCTTCTCCATCGGTAAACATACCCATGTTAGTAAATAGCCTTCTTTCTAAATATGTATTAGTCGTATCTATTTCTAATAGCATTTGCATAGAATACACACCTTCCGAATCAGTAGATTTAGTCCCCTCAGTACCTCCTGTTTTAAAGTCGGCAAATACCTTATCATGTTGTAAGCCTGAGTCATCCATTACATTAATTTCAAAGAAATCAGGTGTTTCATCAAATGTGGTTTCTGATATTCTCATTAATCTATATGTACCCACAACACTCAAATCTTTATCAAAAGTAATTGTATGTTGCCATTTGTTACTAACTACTTTTTTCGTATGGCTAATTATTTTACCAATATATGATGGAGTACCTCTTGCAGTTATATTTGGCCCAACTATATATTGTCCTGTTAAATCTACCATATAGTGTAACCAATGATGTGTAGAACTACTATCCATAGTTCTAGTAATCACATTAGGAGAACTACTATAATCACCCGACACAATATTAAATCGTGGTTTAATTAACATCTGAGCAGCAAATATTTTTCCATGCTCATCATCATTAGAAACCTCATTATGTATAGTATCGGCATCATTATCTCCACTTATTTTATTTATATTTAGAAATTTATTCGCATTAATTAAAGGGTAGTTTTCTGTTTTCATTCCTATAAATGAGGCGGGTAAATGTCTTTGCCCACCTAAATTATATCCTTTTCTGACTAAAAGGTTTTTAGAATGTTGATTCTGAGAATTTGTGGATAAATCAATATTTGTGTTATTATAATCATTATCTATGGTAAGTAAAGAACTAGAATCAAAATCATATAAATTACTTGCATCTTTACTAGTTATATTTTTAATATTTCTAAATACAGCAACACAATTATCATAGATAGTTTTAGACGGAAAATCAGCATAATAATGTGGAGTTACAATTCCATTACTATTACCCAATAAAGGTGAGGATAAACCCGACAAAACTGCTGAACGATGATACAGGCTTCCGTTAGCACCGCCCTCTACCGAGCCAGTAGGCGCACCCATTATGCCGTAATGTACTCCCGATTTAACAAATGCCTTAGTATTAGAAGTACCATCATTAGTAAATGTTTTAGATATAATTGGTAAAAATACATTATGAACATCATAACCAAAATTACTACCATTTTTTAGAGCATTGTAAGCAAAATACTGTTCTCCTCTATGTGTTAATGCTAAATTAGGTAAAGCAAAATATGCAAGAGTAAAATTAACACCCTCACTACTGTATGTAGCAGCATCACCAACACTATACAAGTAATCATCCGAAGACAATAATAATGGCGATTGAGGTCTATTTGTATTGTTCCAAATAACCCCACTTTCTTTATCTGAAAACCTACTTAACTGTGTAATAGGAACTTTAGATATTTCATCCCTATTTTTTAACGAATCTGAATCTATTGGATTAAAATGCCAGTCAAATGTTGATTCAACCAATCTAATAATACCCCATCTTCTCAAATCTTTAGTATTTGTTATTGCTGATTCAGTTATAGAAGAGGTATCATAATCTTTGTCTTGAATAGATACTGAACTAGTTTTACCTTGATAATTACTATGTGATATTTGGTCTGTATTAGTTCCGATACCTTCCCACAACATTCCATAATTAACAACTTGATTTGATTTTCCATTATATGAAATATGATTGTAACGTAAATACGAATCAGGAAATAAATCACCCGCTACAAAAAATTCATACGTTCTAGTCCTGTAATCTTTCTGAACAAATAACTCAACTTTATCATCGAAAGTATTATTCAATACACTAGCATTAAATCTTGTATCTGTTGAAAGAGCATTCATTTCCCAATAGTTACTAGTTGCACTATTAGATTGACCGTCTGTAACCATAACATTTGAAGTTCTTATTGTGTTGGTTGTGCCTGTTTCTGTAAAGTTTTGAATCAAATTATTATTAGTTACAATTGATGTGTCCTTATCCATTCCTTCAAATGTAATATTATGTGCTAAAGTATATCCACTTATTTTACTAGGTTTTTTACCATCCAAATATATACTATCAGAATCATTAAAATTAATTGTTCCAGAATTAAAGGATTGTAAATCAATATATCTAAAAATATCATTTGATGTGTAAAAATTATTAAACGTATTATCTAGTTTATGTATATAGCCACCTCTAGGTAAATTAGTATTTAATAAATATATACTAGCAGATTTAGTGTGATTAGAATTAATTCTAGTATCGGAAGAATTTTCATCTATTAACCCTAAAGAAACTGGAAAAATAGGACTAACGTTTATACTAGTTTTATTTGTTTCCGATTCAATTATATCTACAACAGACATATAATTAGAACTTTGAATCATTTTTATTGCTTTATTAACATATATTTCATTTTCTTCTGCTAGTTGAAATAAAAATTTAGAATCAAATTCACTAATTGAATTGATACTATGTAAATCATAACCCATTTTATCTTCTGTTTGGAGTAAAGTATTCTTACTAATGTCTTCTAATTCTAAAGATTGATTAAAAGAAAATCCTTGTTCTATTCCTATTCCTTTTTCAGAAGCCCCTTCTAAAGTAGTTGGTCTCAATGACATTAATTTATTAGATGACATGGCTTTGTTGAGAGATAAATAATTACCTGTTGTAAATGGATTATAATAGTAATATGTTGTTCCATTACTTATAGAAATATATGAATTATCTAATAATGTTATTGTGCTAGTTCCTGATGAATGGGTTATATTATCAACTTCTCCTATCAAAACTTTGTTTGTGTTAAACAATAAAGTATATTTTGTAAATAAACTAGTCTTATCACCGCTTACGGTAACAGTCGTGTTTGTAGTATTGCTATTAATACTAGTAGCAATTTCATCTATCGTTCCGGTAACTTGAGTTAATGTTAAATTAGGATTTAATGAAGATTTGATAATATCTGAAGAAAAATTAAGATTTTTATTAACAGTAGTAGTCAACAATTTAGCAACATCATCCCTTCCCGAAACTGTATAAGTCATCATCCCATTTTCATTTTTAGATTCTATATCTTCCACATTACCGTTGAATATTTCTTCATTTAATGTAAAACTACCATTGTAATAATACATTCTAGAAATGGGTGTCTTCTGATAATACTGTTTCGTTGATTCTAAAACTGTCAAATATTTATGTGTCTTATCTCCATAATTCACTCTTAAATCATGTCCTCGTCTATTAGTTATTGACAATCTAGAATTGTATAGTTTTGTATTCTCCACTTCTATTGTTCTATCCTCTAGGGTTAATCTATCGCTTTGGTCGTGTCTTACTGTTGTATCTGCTGCGAACTCAACATTTAGTTTATTGTTAGAATAAGGAACTATGTAACAATCAGCACTAGTAAAAGTATGAACAGTAGCACCACCAACAAAAACATTACTGTTTACAGTTTTTCTAGCATCTATTGTAAAAGTTTGAGTTGTTAATGTATAATTTCTAGCAGCAACCGACTCTACAACATAATGATAACCGTCTATTTCTAAGATAGTATTATCTGATAGTATTGAAGAATAATCATATTCTCCGGTTAAACCATTTATAGTAATAGTATTAGAACTAGAACTTACTTTGTGTTCAATTTTTTTAAGTTTCATACTATCCGAGAATAAACCATTTCTAACTACCATTTTAGAATCTTCTGTAACTTTCAAATGTTGAGTACCGCTATTATCTAAAGTAGTAACAGTAGCAATTTTACTCATTTTATTTTTAGGATTATTTACTATTGTATCTAATGTTGTAGGTATTTTATCATTCTTTAAGGAAGCAGTTTCAAATGTTATATATTTCATAGCACCGTTTAAATTTTCACTTTCAGTCCAAACATTACCCGAAAAAGAATGTGCATCGGTAGAACTTCTTTTCATTAAAGGGAACGCTTTATTCCAATACAATGGGTCGAAACTACTATCATCTTCATCATCTATTAATGTATTATCAACTAATACGGCATCCATCAATCCTCGACCCTTATTTTGTATGGTATTGTCATATTTTTTTTCTGTTTTGAAAACTACATTTTGTATTGTATGTCCTATTTTTAAGTCGGCATCTGTTGAGGCCGATATTGCTATTCTAGCAAAGTCTAACCTAGCATTATACACCCTACTTTCAATTGCTCCACCGTCATCTCCTAAAGATTCTATGTTACCAATATATGTTCCGCTTGAATTAAACAATGACATTCCTTCTGTCAACTTATCCCAATTTGCTTTTTTAGCCGTAGAAAATTGAATTTGTCTCCCACCTCCACCAATTGCATAAACATCATGTTCATTAATTACACTAGTAGAAATTGTAGATAAAGTAGTTTCCCAAATTCTATTAGATGTTACAGTGTATTTTTCATTGTAATCTAATTGGTCTTTTTCTTCTAATCTATCATTATAAAAATAAAATGTAGGAGTATTTACATTACATATTTTATCATATTTATTTGTTGTAGCAGAAGTATCTCCTCTAAGACCGTATGATACTGCTACTAAATCTGTATCTGTTTTTGCTGCACCCTTGTATATTTCAAACTTAGTTCCTTTCGGTATTTCACCATTATATTTAGGACTGAACTCTACACCATCACCAAACTCATCAAAGGAAACTATTCTAGTTATTTTAGCAAAATGTGCGTTAACAGAATCAACCCCCATTCCATTTTTAGTATCTACAATATCATGGTTTAAAATTATAAAATAATCATAATCTTCTATATCAAAACCTACTCTATTAGGAGGGAAATTTAAACTAGAATGATAAGTTGCCCGAAGGTTAGTAGCAACATTACTAACAGTTTCATCATCAAAATTAGAATCATATATTTTCACTTTGAAAGAAGGGGTAGTTTCTTTGTTTGTAGTTCCAACTATTTTTGTTTGAACTGTTCCATCTTTTCTAGGTGATTTTCTTATTTCAGTAAATATAGTTGAGGCAACTGGATTCGTGGAATCGGATTCTTCTTGTAATCCGGCAGTATATAATGTAGGATTTACTGAAACATTTTTGAATGCTTTAGCCTTTGCATTAGTTCCATTTCTATCAGTATAAGTAGCAGTAACATCAGATTCACTTACACCCGTATTCAAAGGAAATAACATTCGACCTGACATTTACTCACCAAATGTATAATAAAATAAAATGTTACTGTAACTAGGCGTTAAAGTATTGATTGTCAAACTTGGTTCTTTTCCTTTGTGCATTGAGATTTCAAAAAGTTCTCCCATAAATTGTTCACTAGTAAGAGTCCCTTTACCTATCCTAGATTCACCATTATTAGTAGTTGAATCAAACTCAAAAGTAGGAACTGAAAGAGTTTGAGTTTTAATAGATTGATTGTTAACATACAATTCTATTTGTCCGTTTTTCCTATACGAACAAGAAACCTTGTAAACTTCTTCTAAATACAATGCTTCTCTAGGTTGTGAAACATACACATCTCCTGTAATTGTGGAAGATTGAGATAGAGATAATGTAGCAGTAGTAGCATTTTTACTAATAACTTTGCCTAAACTAACTCCACCACTACTAAATATTTCACTACCACCATTACTATGTGTTCCTAATTTTCTCATTATTGCTGTTTTTTCAGCAGATGTACCGCTAGTAAAACTAAGTTGTGTTCCTGTAATACTAGCAACAGAAGTTAATTTAGTTAAACTAGTGTTATGTTTTTCATAATAACCATTAGAATCATAATAACCGTGTAAAGTATTAACAGCAGTAATAATAGGATTATCGCTAGAAATAGTAGTAGTTAAACCCGAAGTGTTTGTAAAATCAACACATAATTTATATTCAGCAGGTTGGTTATAATTAGTAGTTGTAGTATTCTGCAAATAAAACTTAAACTTATTATTGTAAAACAGCATCATTTTATGAGATAGCCTATTAGTAACGTGGTTTGTATAATCTCCTGTTCCAAAGTATCTAGAACTTTGATATAAGTTAAAATTGGAGGGCGAATTATCTGTCGGTGTGGGTGGAGTTCTAGTGGAAGTTATTGTATCTTCTCTAATACTTATATCATCTTCTTGAAATCTCCCGTTTCCATTAACGTCATATGGCGTTATTATTGCTTCAATGGTAAAACTATCAGTATGATTCCAAAAGTTGCCTTTAGAAGCGGCTGTGCCTACTGTATCGGCATCTAATTTTAAATAGCCATCACACATAACAGGAAATACTAATGCTTTAGAATCTCCAATATATACGTTAGCCATTTTTCTTCACCTCAATCAAAGAAATTATCGCCTATCACTTTTGCTTCTTCAAAATTTAAACTAAACCCAACTTTAGGAAATTCGGAAGCAACTATGTTTGTTGTAAATGAACGCATAAATCCTGTAATTCCTGTATGATTATTACTTTTACTAGCATCGTCAAAAATTTTGGATTGACTATCCATTGTATTTCCTGTACCAAAAGCAAATGAATTATCATAAGCCCTGTTTTTAAAAGTAAACGGTATAATCGGCAAGTCTTCTATTGGAGTATTTTCTGTTACATTAGTTCTATAATCAAATTCATTATTAACTCTACTAGGATAAAAGAATAATATTTTACTAATATTTTGGTCGTCTTGTAACGCACTAGAATCCGCATATGAATGTATTAATTGTGCTATTTCAAATGAAGTCATAACCACGTTTTTTACACTTCCTGTCCCTGTTGTTTTCTTGATAGTTTGTTCAGTTAAAACTCCTTGAATATCTATTGTCTTAGATGCAAGCCCCATGTCAAAAGCAATATTCAAAGATTCGCCCCTAACCGCACCCGAAAGAGGAATTGGAATATTAGGTACAGTTTTATTAGTAGCAATATTAATAGTTTCAACGTGTAAGGCTATTCTATTAGTGATAGCATCACTACCAACTTCATTTCTTCTAGACAATTCTAACATTACCATATTGTTCGCATCTTTAGCACTCAAAAGTTATTCACCCCACTACTTGTTCTACTCATTCTTAGATTGATTTCTCTAGCAACCTTATTTGCTATATCTCTTATTTCTGCATCTGATGCACCAACTCTACCATTGACATGAACATTAATTGTATTTCCACCCGAACTTGCTACCATTCTTTTACTATCTGCATTGGAATGTACTCTTGAACCTCTAGGTAAAGATACTAATTCAGCACCTCTTTCTCCTACTAATTGCATATCAGAATTAACAACTCCACCTGCATGGAAACCAAGAACGTCTAAAGCCCTTCCACCCATATTAACAAATTCTTTAGCATTGGATAAAATTGCACCACCTATTGCTAGGGCAATCCATTGTCCTAGAGTCAATATCCAAGCACCTGATGTAAACCATACAACAGCAACTCCAATTAAACCTGCTACTAACATCACTTGTCCTATGGCTTTTAAAATACCGTTTAACGCTTCGAACGATTTTATACCATTTTCCTCTATATCTCTAACCGCATCGTATATCCCACCTAAAATTAATGACCCTAAAGCCGCTATTGCTGTTCCAAGTATTGTAACTGCCAACATTAAACTAACAACAACTGCACTAACCATTAATTGTATCAGTCCTTCTAACACCATAGCAAAATCTCCCGTAAACATTCCCATTAGTATTTTGCCTAAACCTTCAAAGGCAAATACTATCCAAGTACCAAACCAACTAAACCAATCTTGTATTATTTCTATTTCGGTAAATATATATTTAAACATAGGTAAAGCAGTACGAAATATTAACATTAGCCCCGTAAAAACAAGCATTCCTATTAAGAGAGCCTTACCAAATGCTAACATTATAGGAAGTGTTGCCTTTAACCAAGGCCCGATTGCTTTGAAAAAATTACTAATTTTAATTTTCTTTTCCAATAAAAACTTTCTAAACTTATCTTTAGAGTCATCATCTGCATCCATACCATATATTTTCATTTGGTCTCTAAAGTTTTTTCTAAACTTGCTTGCTTTTTCAGACTGTATTTTTCGTAAGTTTAGTTCATCCATTTGTGGTTGGATAAAACCTTTAACTGCTTTCAAAACTTCTCTTCTGTCATCAATATTTTTCGGTTTCTTACCACCTAAAACATCTTCTTCAATTTTAGAAAATCCCGCTATCTTTTTACTAAGCGATACATACTGTGCTTTTGTTAAATTAAACTGACCTTTTTTAGCACCTGATTGATATACACTTTTAGCATCAAATAATTTTTTAACTCCACTTTTATCCATTATTCTTTCCATTTTTTCTAAATCTGCGTATGCGGCCATAGCCTCCGCGTGGTCTTTAGCGGCTTTTTCCTGTCGTTTGTAATATTGTTGAAAAATAACTGTTATGGCTCGCATTTTGTTTTGTACAGACCAAAAATTAGGAAAAATACCTGAAGACATTCGGCTAATAATACCCCATGTTGGAGACTTAGCGAGACTATCCATAGTGTCTTCAAACTTACCGGAAGTTCTTTCGAGTTCTTCCATAGCCTTTTGAATATTGTAAATATTATCAGCAGGGGTTTTAGCCATATTATCACTTCTTGTTCTGTATTTTTTGTATTTCTTCTTGTTCTATATCCTTTACTACTGATTCTATCAGTAACATTCTTTTCATTAATTCTACGGGAGTTTCTAACGCATCCTTTGGGTTAATACTAAACGCTTTACAATAAGAGTAAAACAATATATCCAAAATTATTTTTGGATTTTTAACATTGCTTCCCTTTAAGACTCGTTTGTACTGTTTTCGTTTCCCGTATCATCCCCCATCATATCGGTGAAAGGATTAGGGAGAATTTCTTTAAGTTGTGCGCCAACATAAGGGCTTAATCGTAGTAAATCAACAGACGTTAAAACTGGGTCTGTTTTTTCAACAAAGTTTTCAACCATAAATCTGTACATTTTATTCAAATCTAAATCAAAAGATTTACTTGTTGAATCAATGTTCATCACGCTTGACAACGCTTGTTCTACCTGTAACCAAGTTGGTTCTTTAATCCAAACTTGGAGGTATTCATCACTATCAGGGGCTACCCTTATGTGATGGCATTCTGTATTTACTGCGGCAAATAGCCTACTCTTATCTGTTATTGCTTTCTTTTCTTCTACCATGTTTTTCCACCTAACTATATACTAACAAACAAACGATGTTAGTGGAATGTGATATTGAACTATTATCTAATTTAATAGTCCTCCGTATTAATGCATTAAAGCCCATTTACCTTTATATTGTGCATTGTTTAATGTTCTTGCTGATGCTGTAAATGAAACCTCTATTGCACCTTTATCTTCGGGGAAAGGAATATCAACAGTGTTTATTATAAAATCTGTTAATTTTAATTTAATAAATTCTCCTGATTCCTTAGTAAAGTTCAATTCAATAAAACCTACTGATTCATTATCTTTTCTTAATTCATCCCAAAGTGTTGTATCTGTAATCAATGCTGTCATTGAAATCTCATATGTTCTTTGTGCAGGTATATGTTCATTCATAACTTGCCTACTTGTATTTCCGATGTATCTAGCAGGTGTAATATTATTATTTATAGTGATAGAACCTGATTTAACTCTAGCATATGTTTCACTAAACACTTTCAACGCACCATCAGAAAACATAAATGGGTAATTATCTGAAGCAGTAGCACTAAAGTTTTGTAAATCACTTGTGTTTAATTTACCATTATGCGGCACATAATCATCTGCTTCAAGCATAACAATTGCTCCAACCGGAAAACTAGAAGTTAATGCTGTAATTGTTAAGGTGTTAGTTGATTTTGCAGACCATGTAAACTCAACTCCGTTAATAGTACCTCTACCTGTACTTCCAAAGCCACTAGCGTCAGCAAGAACTAATGATGTAGCGTTAGCAGTATAAGCAGTAGCGACGGTATTTTGAACTACGGAATTAGAAGGTGCATCAAAAACTCTCCTACAAACTAAATCTAAACTAGTTTTTAATTCTGATTCTGATTCAAAATTAAGAGTTAAGGTATTAACTTGACAACCCGTAAATATCCGAGAATATATATTCTCATGTGGGGTTAGATTATCAACGGGAGTGCTTGCAGACACACCTGCTTTTCTATATGATACATCTAACCCGAAAGAAGGAAGGGAAGCACCGTTGGTTTCGTCAAAAGTATAAGTCAAAAAATCAGCAGAAGCAATTTCATCATAAGCAGGTAAGTTACTAAGAGTGCCTTCGACAGTATCGGTTGTCGTTGAAAGAGGTGGGTATTCTATTCCCCCTGTTATCACTCTCGAAATACCAACCCCCCCACTATTGTAGATAAATTTATTTTCAGTTGAGGCATCCCATGCTTCCGAATTATCACTGCCACTATTTGTTAATGCAGATACTTTTCCTAAAGCATAAAATAACCAAGAACCGTTATTCATTGATATATCTAAAGAACCTCCACTAACGGTTTCTGCACCTTTATATTGTAAACCAATATTTCTAGTATTTCCTCCTACTAAGTTTAGTGAAACTAACTGAGCGTCAACGCTAGGAGGTGAGAATGAATTAACTAACCCTAACCAATTATCTGACAATAATTTAGGACTTCCTAATGCACTATTAGTATAACTAGTAGGTGCAATAACAGGAGCGCCAAAACTCAATAATGTAACATGAACGACTTCTGTACCTGTGGTTATCACCGATACATCACTATCTAAAGTAAAACTTTTAGAATCATTAGAATTGACACTAGCGTAGAAAACAGCCCCTCCTGTTCCGCTTACAACCTTTACCCTACATCCTTGATATAAATTAGTAATAAGTTTAAATTTTTCTTGGTCGGTTGTTTCCAAAACTACAATGTTTAAATTAGGAACTTCGGCTGAACCAAAAGTAACTACACAATCATCAAAATACATATCCATTTCAGGCACTAAAGTAGCCATTGTCCCTGCGCCTACAAACACTTCATTACTTACCATTTTTTAATCACCCTATGTATTCCGTCCAATCCGTTTCATTTCAACTGATAACTTGTACCCTAATAGTCTTTTACCTCTATCATTAGCCTCGCTTCTACTTGTTAACTTTAGTAACTCGGCACTTTCCTCTATCGTTCCTGAAGTTCCCCCACCAACATAAACAGTTGGACGTAGGGAGTTATGTTCTAAAATGTATCGCGCGATTCTATACAAGGCTTGTAGTCTATCTCTAGAATAAGTAGCATTAGGAAAATCTCTTCTGTGTAAAACTCGTATGTGTAAAGTAAAGGTAAAAGTTTCATTTCTAACTGCATAATCTATTGTAGGATATTCTGTATTCGCACTCTCTTCAAACACCACAATTACCTCTTGAGAATCAATATCAACTCTTCTCCCTTCCTTTGGTTCTATTGAACGTACATCAATAAACTTTGGAGTTACTGCATGACTTGCAATAATACTACCATTATTTGTTAGAGTTGTAGCAGTAGAAGCCCAATTATCATTAAGTAATCTAACAATAAAAGTTACTTCATCCATGCACTCATCTCCTTTTCAATATCCTTAACTAATTCTGCACTAAGAACATCTATTGCATTATTCAAAATATTATCTTCTGAAAAACTAATATCGAACCCCAACTCTGATTCTAATTCCTTTAGAATTAGATTACGTTCCTCTTGTATTCTAATTAATTCAGTAAGTCTTTGATGAAAGTTTCTCATATTAATCACGAAATAAAATGTATTAGATTTTTCTTACCATCAATAATTTTATTTGCCTCTTCAAGTAAAATATCATGTTTAGTTTTCAAATCTATGTTAGAACCTGTCTCTGCAATCATAATAGAATTATCATCATGTCGAATAACTTCTGCTGCTACTAATTTAGTAGCGGCTTCGTGTATAGGAGCAGGTACTCTTCCATCACCCGCTACATAAGTTACTCTAATAGAATGATTTTGTACATACGGAAACTCTCTTCTAAAAAATATCTTACCTTCACTATCAATAGTCCAATAATCTCCCATTCTATTTTGGTCTTGATTATCAGTAAAACTTGTAACTGAACCAAAGTTAGAAGTCAAAGTACAGGCTGAACCATCCTCACCCATTAATAAAGAAGAAATAATTACAGTTTTACTATCTTCTGAATCAGTAGTTGCATAAAAGAAATCCGAAATATGCACATTAGTATTACCACTTGCAGTAACAGATTTAGGTGCTACCTCTCCTGTAAACTTAGCAGTTTTATGTGGGAAAACTTCATTGATAGCATCCACTAACTGACTAGCAGTAGTTTTAGGGCCGAAGTTATCATAAAAATGCGTACTCTCAACTAAGTTAAAAGTGTAAGAACCTACTGTTAATGAAATAGTCCAAGCACTATTTGTTACAGATGTTGGTAATGTTATTTTAGCAGTAGCAGAAGCCAAATCTTTGTATTCATTTCCCTGCCAAACTTCTAATCTTACTATTTTCTGAACTTTAGGTTGCGACAATTGAACAAAGCCAACATAATCTTTCCATATAGATACAGGATAAGCCCCTTTATTCCAACCATCAAAAGAAAAATATTCATCCTTATGTATTATAGGGCGATATGATTGTTTGATACCGTCATCTATTTTTTCTTCTACTCTTTTTATTATCTTACCAACTTCTGCTCTTGTAGGAGTAGTACTATCACTAAAAGCACTAATTTGTAATAGATTAGAAACATCCGTATGAGTAGTATAATACCCAAATCCAATATTATAATTTACGTCTATATTTGTGAAATCGCTTGGTGAACTTACTTTACCCATACTATCATACCCTTCCTTCTTCTCTCGAATATCTGTTTCTTGCAGGTAATATTATATTAGTAATTGCTTCTCTTTCCGGTTGACTTAATCTTTCGGGAACATAATCTATTACCTCAATCATTTTATTGTTCACTTCCCTTTTCCTTCCGGTAGGTTTTGCAACTTTTTTAGGAGGTCTTCTATCAGAACTCCTAAACTTATTAGTTTGACCTGCGGGTTCAAAATCTATTTTATCCATAGAATCAAAAGTAGATTTATTTTCCTTCAAAATGGGTATAAAAGAAACATCCTCCAAAACTTCAGCAAATCCTTTTTGTTCTATTTTTTTATTATATATTTCCTTTAAAAACATTATACTATACGCTGCTTTGATACCGTCTATATCATACTGTCCTTCTGTTTTTTTAGGTAAACTTCCACTAAGATTAGATGTAAAATCAGGGTCTAATAAATCAATCAATCTAACATTTTTACTATCATCAAAAGTAAACTTTAATAGTGAAAAATCTTGGAAAGCAGCCTTTACATTTTCTCTAACGCTATCACTCATCCAAAAGAACATCCAATAAAATACATCGTCTTCATATCCGCTTTCTATATCTGCTTTTAATAACATTTTACCAAACTGTTCATAATAATTATTTTCTTTCGCTTTCTTTCTTCTAGCAAGTTCAGCCTGACTTTCTGCATATTCATCACTTGCTATATTTTTACTAGGTTTGGGTGGCTGTGTCATCTCAAATCTTTTAGCATCTCTATCATATCTATCTTGAGCAGTTTCCATATCCATCTGTTGTTCAGGATTTTTAAATTCATCTGTTGAACCATCATCTATATCATCGAGGTCTAATTTTTTATTCTTATTATAATTATATTTTATTGTTTCTAATATATTCTTTATATAATCCTCGTTTTGTTTATCTAAAAATTCCTTATTTTTTTCAAAGTATTTTTTAGCATCTTGACTCAAACCAAACATTATATCTAAAACTTTTTTCCATGTGTTTAAACCAAAAATTTCGTTGTCAAATTCTTTAATTTGTTTTTCATTTAAGGTCTCAAACCATTTTATAAAAGGCTCATTTCTTACTTTATAATATTCATAATATGCCTCATAATCATCGGGTCTTATTGTATATTCTCCACCGCCACTATAAATTTCCTTTCCTCTAAGTTCTTCAGCAGTTCTAGGACTATCTTTGTAACGTGTCGTAACGTATTCGCCTGTTTCGGGGTCTTTCTCTAATTGTAAAACATCCTCAAAAGACACAGTTTTTTCTTTGAAGTATTTTTCCGGCATCCCTAAATTTTTAATCTCTTCAATATACATTTCTATTGCTTCTATTAATTTAGGCTCATTTAATTTATTAGTGTTAACTAATTCTGTAATGTTAATTCCTTGTTTTTCCTCGATACTTTCTATTTTTCTATCTAAGACAGTCAAATCCCTATTTATTGCGCTTAATAGTGTTTTAATATTTTGAGACTTTTTACTTCCTGTTCCATAAAAGAACCCCAATACAAAATCATCTAAATCTTCATCGTTAATTTCTTCCTTTAAAGGAGTTGCTTTACCTTTAGTATATTCAAAGAATTTAGTATTTTCAAATGCACCTTCTAAAGAATCCTTTAAGTTTTGAGTACCTACTAATATTTTATCAATTTGATTGATTGCTTTCTTTTTTGCATCAATTTCAGATTGGTTTTCTTTATCTTCATAAGTTTCTAAATATTTTTTCAATCCTTCTACTAATTTATCATCCAAAATATTTTTTTTCTCTGTATTAATCCCACCCTTAGCATCTGCACCTTGATGTTCGTTAATATCTTTTTTACTAATAAAATACTTATAATTTAATTTCATTTTACCGACTTCTAATTTTCTATTAACAGGAGTTAATCTCAGTAAAATATCACTTCTAATATCTGCTAATCCTTTTATTGGCTTAACTTCGTCTAACAATATTTTTTGTATTCTTAGTTTTACTTTATCTTCATCTGATAAGTTTTCAACCTCCTTTTTAAGTTCTTTAATGACATCTCGCGTGGAAAGTTTTTGTTTTTTTGTATTTGACATTATAGAATAAAGTGTATAGCCACCATATTCATTACCGCTTTTTCCCATCCAATCTTGCACATGAGTTATTAATCTGTCATCTTTTTTTGCCAACATTTGTTGTGCTACCATTCGGTCTTTTACTTTAACAGGTATTGCGGGCAGTATAATGTTGCCTAGTTCATTAGTACCCAAAACTTCTCTCATAGTCTCAAATAAAATCTCTCTTTTTTCCTTTTCCGGTATTGCATTTATTGCCGCTTCTAATATATTTTCTTCCTTTCTAATATCAAATATTCTTTCTATCAATATAAGAGAACCCTTCGGTGTAGATTTACTTTCCACCAATTTACCTACTCTTTCTTCTTGTTTAATAATAGTAATAGTTTCTAATACTGATTTCAATAACTGTTTAGAAAAATCCATTTTTTCTTCTTCATCCTCTTCAGGATTTTTATACGCTAACAGACCTTCTGAATCTAATTCGACATCATCATCAGTATTGCCTTCTTCGTCACCATACTCCCCTTCTACTGTTTCAGAATACTCAGAATCTCCACCTTCTTTTTCTCTGTATATTTCCTTTATTTTGTTTACTATTTCTTTAATATCATCAACGTCTAATTCTTTTTCTTTAATGTAAGTATTACTATTATCTTGCATTAAACCAATAACATCTTTAATCATATTTTCAGAAAAATCTATTTCTTTTAACGCATTAGTAGTATTACTTAGAGATTCTTTTTTACGTTTAATTTCTTCTTCTCTTTCATTTTGATATTTTTTATATTTAGCATCAGATTCTCCTTTCTTTTGTTCTCTTTCTGTTCTAACAAAAACTCTTCCTTCAATTATATTATCCAACCAATCATATATTTCACCATTGTTGTTACCAAAATTGTTAAACTCTTCAAAAGCCTCTTCAAAATTCTCATCCTCATCTTTACCCGAAGAAGTAAATACAAAACTATCTGTACCTAATGTTCCCATATTTGCTTCTATCATCAACTCTTTCATATATTCATATGTATCTACTGTGATAGAAAATTCAGTATCATTTGTAGTTATTTTAATATGTTTCATTAGTTTTTTAGGATTAAAAATTGGATTAGATTTATCAGCAGCATTGATTATTTTGTTATCCATCCTCGCCCCGATATTCTTTATTCTTTTTGTTTCTTTTCTTAAATCTTTTTTTGTCATAGGATTATCAGTTTCCTGAGAATCATCATACTGTTGATTGAGTTTTTCCAATTCTCTTTCTAGATAATCCTTTTTTTCTTCACTCGTTTTATATTCCTGTCGTTTACCCGTCTTAGTATAATCTTCATCAACTGCTTGGTTAATTTTTTCAGAGTTTAAATCTGCTAGTTTTAAATCCTTCAAACGCTCAGTTATGTTTACAGTAAGTACAGTTTTACCATTTGGTTTAATTAAAAAATCATTATCCTCCAATGTTTTTAATACCGCAATTATTTCAGATTTCCCTATTATTTTATTAACTTCTTTAATACAGTCTTCTAATTCGTTTAGCATTTCATCTGCATTATTAGGATATTCTCCTTCAATATCATCTTCATCTATATTCAAATATTGAGAATATCTTTTCTCACTATCTTTCGCTTTGTTTGTATTGTTTTTGTTTCCTATAAAAGTTTTTGAAATCAAGAAATCTAAAAAGAATCCTTTTACGCCATCAGAAACTCCTTCAAAACTTTTATCCACAACAATACTATAATTTGCGGGCTTATTTGTTATATTTTTGAGTTCCTTTTCATCAGTTATTGTAACTAATTCACCTTCCACTCTTTTCTTATAAACAGGTTTTAATGTAGAAGTTAAAGGTTTTATTTTTTTAACTTCTTTTAAAGTTAAATTAAAAGAAACAGGTACGTCATTAATTCCAATGTCAGTACTAATTTCTACCATTCATTAAACCACCTTAAGCAAGCCATTTGGCCCATGCAACTGCTTTACCCAATCCTTGTGCTAGACCTAGACCACTTTGAGGTGGAGTATATGTTGGTTGACCTGTTTGTGGGTCAATCCAATAAGGATTATTCATGTTGTCATAACCACTAGGAGGAATAGGATAACCGCTACCGTTGTTCATAGCCATTTGTTGTTGGTTTAGAGTATTGTTAAAATTAGTACTCATGTTTCCTCCTTGTATTTGACTTGGATTTAACCCTTGAGGATTCATACCCATTTGAGGATTCATACCCATGTTGGTAGAAGGAGCAGGTGCAGATGGAGAACTAAACCCTTGTGCTTCGAGATACTGTTGTTTAGCCATTCTTCTTTGCATTACAACTTCACTATTGATAGCAGTAGCCAATAGATTTTGTATATCTAAATCAATATTTTCTTGCGTTATAGCAGTAAATTCATTTAACGCATCGGGTGTAATAGAAAGGTTTCCACTAGAACTTTGACTAAATTCTAATTTAACTAACATCTGACTAACACTTCTAGTAACTGTATCTTCAATTAGTTTTTCTAATGCCGTTAAGAATGATTCTCCATGATATTGAAAGAAATCTTCTACATGGTTTTCTTGTAAAGTTAGAAGATTATTCATTGCCTTGAATTGTGTTTGTTGTTGCGCTCCTATTTGAGTCGCAAGGTTACTATTACTTGTACCAAATAATCCCATTAATCACTCCCCCCCTGTTTCAACATTGACAACGTTAACGCCTTCGGTTAATAGAGTTTTGACTCTTTCATTAATATTGTTAGTTTCAATAATTAATCTAAATAATTCTTCTTCTTTATTTTCAACACCGTTGTTTGGAGGTCGGATAGTCCAACCCATAGCAGAAAGAGATTGCATATCTGTTTGTTTTAATGTTGTCATTGGGCCTGATGTTACTAAGTTAACAGGATTTAAACTTTTAGCAGATGGAATATATGCACTAAAAGAAAGACCATGTTCCTCTGCTAATATTTGCTGTTCTAACATCTCATATTGTCTATGAATTGCAGCGTGTTTTTCACAATATGTTCCTCTCATGGGATAGCCTTTTCTTACTTTATGTAAAGGTAGAGGAGGTCTCCTAACATCACCTGATTCCCAAACTTTTTGTGAACCACAAACCACACATCTATCTTTTAAATTATATTTGAATCGGTATGGTATTTTCAAAAATTTCTTTTTTTCGGGCATCAAAACTTTGATTATTTCTTTCAATTGTTTTTTGGGCTTTAGGTTTTTATACTCATATTGTATAATTGAACCTGCTGCTCTTGCGGCAGAAAATCTATCTAAAAATGGGTTAGTTCCCACATGGGCTGACTGTGCGCCAATAAGGTTTGTTGGGTTGTAGTTCATTGTCATGTGGTAATTCACCCTTAGTAGTCCTTTATCATTGTTAGGATTCCTCTATATACCATCTCTGAATCAGATTTGGCACTTACTATATATTTGTAGCATGGTATTCCTTTATCATTTAACTTCTGCATACCATTTCTAAAGGATTCAAATATTGGATGTTTTTCTATTGTTTCATAATCATATTTGTCTTTCCACAAATCATGTTTGTTAGCCCAAAGACCAACTGCTACGGGATAATCATGTAACTTTTTCTTTTTTCTTTTTCCGCCAATATTCCAATAAGGACTACAAATAGTATCTACCAAAAAAGTCCAACATAATTGTTGTTCTATATCATAGTGCTTATCCATATGTCTATCATCTAACATAAAAATTATATATTTAACTTTTCGAGTTCTCATATCTTCTACCCACTCTTGCCAAAATACTGTTTCACCTCCGACATCAGCAGTTTTAACAGTATGAGCATCACCGTCTAATTTTACATATTTTCTTGAGGCTCTATGTAGCCCTACGGTTCTATCTGTAATAGAAGGAACTTCACCTCTAGTTCTTAATTGATGATGTAATGTAGTTTTACCTGCTTTACTTGCTCCATATACCCCAAATGGTATAGAATGTAATCTTTGGTAAACTTTATTCATACCTTCTACTAATAGAATAGCGAAGCCCGCCATTACTGACATTATATATCACCATAAATGATGCCATAAATTAACTATCCCATTCCATGTAGAAGTAAACAAATTATAACCAAACAAAGATATTGCATGGCCGACCAAGAAACTAATTCCACAAGCAATACCACTCCAAAGAAAAAATCTTGCTCTTAAAAACCAAATATCAGCAGAATGCGCTCTTTGTAAATCATAGGCTAATGTGGATTCATCGAACCCCATTAGGATTTCTCCTACCATATAATCACCTACTCATTGAACCCTGTTAAAAATGTTGGGCTAATTGTATTCCCTTCAAACTGTTGTGATTGTTGTTGCATTGCAGGTAAATTAGCATCTCCATAGAAAGGTTGACCGAATGATTGATTGAAACTTCTAAGTGATTCTCTAACTCTTTTACGATTTTCCTCATCTCTTGCTTTTCTATTCCAATAAGCATCTATTTTTCTTTGTAATAAAAAATCTTCAATAATATCATTTAACATTAAATCAAATAATGCCTTCAATAACATAATACCTCCTACTGTACATATTCCAAACAGTACTGCGTGGGATAATCCCGTGTATGGAAAGTCAACTCCATATATAGTGTAAAAATAAATGTTAGTGCCACTAATAGCACCAACGAAAAGTATAGTCATTACTAATCTTGTATCTGTATCAATACTAGGCATTGTTTCAACTCCATGTGCAAGAGTATGAACCGCCCGAACCTGTTAGAATTGCAGTTATTCCTGTACCCATTGACCTATTGTGCATATCAAATTCTATTGTGCTATTAGCAGTTAGAATTAATCTAGCAACCTCATCTGCTGAACCAACAGATGTATTGTTATGGTCGTATATTTTTAATGTAGCAGTTCCGGTAGAACAAAAATGGATGCTTGTTAATTTGCACCTGCCATCATTTACTACTGCACTTGCAGTTTTTACAGGACTACCTGCGGAAACCATTACTTCACTTCCTTTTTAGTAGTAGTCTTTTTTGCAGGGGTTTTCTTTTTTGCAGGGGTTTTCTTAGCGGCAGGTTTTTTCTCTATTACTTTTTCTTCCTTCGGCAATATAGTTTCAGTTACAGTATCCACAACATTTTCTACTGCTGCTTCAACCTTTTTCTTTACAGGAGTTTTTGCTTTCTTAGGATATAATATATCAAGAATATCTCCCTCAACACCTAAGTGCCTACGAATTGCTTTTACTCTATTTTCCGGTAAGTTTGCAATATCCTTTTTATCATCTTCTGTAAAGTCTATTTCTATTGATTCATCTCCTAAATACAATGCTGCGATTCTTGCAGGTACTTCGCAAGGAGCATTTGCATTAATGGAATACAGTGTTTCCCCTGCCCCTCTTATTACTAGTTCGCCATTTCTATGTGTTTTCAATTTTACTAAAGCCATAATTATCAACCCTTTTTTATAGGGTAGTAATCCCTACCCCGATACTTCGGAGTAGAGACTACTACTTTACGTTTTCACTTATTACCAAGTACCTTAAGCACTCTTTAGGTTTGTAATTTTACCTTGTCCCTTGAAGAAAGAACAGCAAGTTTCTCCCATAGTGCGGTACATTCCTTGATTTCCAAGTTTACCAACACCGAATGGGTTTCCACTAGTAATACCATCTTCGAAGTATTGTGTAGGTTTCATTACAGATAGCCATAGGTGGTCGGTATCTAGAACTAATATATCACTAATTCTGTTAGATGTGGACTTACCTGTTGACGGCATATCTTTAGCAGGGATGATTGGTATGTCATAGTATGTTGCAACTCTGAAACCAACTTCTTGACCCTTGACACCACGAACACCATTATGGGAAGGAACGATTTCTTTCCTATCCATAAATCTCTCTTGTGATTGTAGTAAATCGGAGATTTTCTGAATGGTATCGTATCCTGTAATGATAACTTTAGGGTTTCCACCGTTAGTACGGATTCTTCTAATCATATCATTAAGAATACTTAGTGTTAGAACTCTACATTCACCTGATGTATAACCTGCACCGAAATCAACTTCTGCATCTAGGAAAGATGGAACACCTGTGTAGGTATATGCTCCACTTCCTCCTGATGTGTTAACAGTAACAGTTCTAGTTGAACCAAAGATAGTAGTAGCATCAGCAAGTTGTGCTGCTGTACCGTTATTTGTTTGGTTGTGGTAGAATACGTCATCATCGGCCATAGTTGCAATTTCAACAGCAGAAGAAACTATCTTCATCAAAGAAGTGTAGTTCTTCTCAATACCAGTAGTACCGTTCTCTGAGTATTTCTCAAGAGGCATAACTAACATTTTGCTCTGAACCTCTGCGTGTAATTTACCCATGTCTTCTCTTACAATAGCACGAATATCACCAACACCATCATCTATTGCAGCCATTTCCATTCCTAGTTCTGAGAACTCGAATAGATGTGCAATAGTCTTAGGGCTAACATATAGTTTAGTATATTCAGGAGCAATTGCTCTGAAACCATCTGCACCACCTAATGTTGCGTTTTCTCCAACACCACCAATTTGGTCTGCTCTAGGAGTTGCTGCATCTGCTGATGAAATACTAGCGGTAACTGCATTAGTACCTGTACCGAATGCTGCGTCACTACCACCAATAGGTCGTGATTTCAGAACTCTCCATCCACTAGATGTGTATGGTCTCTTAGCAAGCATTGCTAGAGGGTTTACTTCTTGGTTTAATACAGACCAAACTTTCTGTCCGTATAGTAGGTTGTACAAATCACCTAGACCTGCTGCACCCGTAAATGCATTAGCACTAGTATCGTGAGGAGTACCGAAACCACCTACAACTCCACCTGCTTTAAGCAAGGCATTGCCGCTTCCTGTTCCGCCATATCCGTATGTTGCTGCTTCTAAATCTTTCATTGTTTTAATATATCCACTCATAATTTCACTTCCTTAATTTCCCCTCACAAGAGAATGTACGTCATCCCAAGTCATATTGGCTGCTGCCTCTAAACTTGTAGGTATTCCTTCCGGTAATGCCATTGACATTTCCGCGCTCTTGCGAATTGTTTCGTCTTTCTCTGATAGAGATTTTCGTAGTAGAGCAAACTCTTCTTTTAGTGCTGCTACATCTGTTCTAGCATCGTATGATGCGGATTCTGCTGCTGATTTCTTAACTGCAAGTTCTTCTGAAAGTCTTGCTTCAAATTGCTTAGAAAGATTATCGTATGCAAGTTTTTCCATCTGCTCTGCTTTGAATTGTGCATATGCTTTCTCAACATTTTCTGCACTTAGGTTAAGAGTACTAAAGTCCGAAGCCTCTAAGCCTTCACTCTTTAGTTCAGTAGGTGCAGCAGTAGGCTTACCGCCACTTACTACTAATTCACCTGCTTCGTAGTCTCTAGTTGAATCTTCATCAAGAGCCTTCTCTTCCATTTCAGATTCATCCATAGATTCTTTTTCCATTTCCTCATCATCATCGGCATCCATATATGCCATTTCATTCTTCGTTACTTCGTCATATTTTCCTTCCTCTCCGAGTCCGTTAACTTGTTTCATCAAGTCATTCAACTCTTCGAGTGCTTTTTCCAACTTCTCACTCATTGTTTTATCCTCCATTTTTAAAATGTCGAATTTTGCTTCGGGATTAATCCCCTTTTCACAGATAGTTACTTCGTGTAACTCCAATCTGTCTATCTCATTGTATTCACCGAACTCATCCGATGTTTTTTGTTTCTTAGAAATCGCTTGACCTCCAATACTAAAAGAACGTAAAGTTCCTTTTCTAATACTTCTTGAAATTTCTTTTGCTTTTTCTATGTCATCTCTTAATTTAATAACAACATAAAACCCTACATCATCTACTCCTGTCTTGTGTAGAGTACCATTAGTATCTCTATACTTTTCAATGACTTCTCCTACCTGTACATTAGAATGATTAGACATAACATTCCTATATTTCTTTTCAGACATATATTTTTCAACTGCTTCATCTAACGCCTTCAATGTAATTAAATCATTTTGCTTATCTACAATTTCTATTGAAGCATAGCCTCCAATAACTAAATCATCAGACTTGAGAATAGTAAACTCATGTTCTTTATCTACTTGCATTAAAATAGATGGCTGCATGAGCATTATTTTTTTGTCTTTTTAGTTTTACTATATTAACTAATCGTTAATTTTAGGTGGAAATTCTAAATTGGAATATTTATCCTCTTGAATATTCCAAACATCTACGTCATCTTCATCCTTCAACATATCTTGTTTTTTACCTGTCCAAACTATCCATGTTTTTTTCTCATTAAGAGGCACTACTCTAACGTGTATTCTAGTGTCGAACTTATCTCCTTCTAATTTATATTCATGGTAGCCATCCTTTTGGACTCCTAGAATAACATTTCCCTTGTCTATAACTTTACCACCGTTTATTTTTTCTGCTACAATAGCAGGGTATTTATTCGATTTACCAAATAAATTATACACATCATCAGTATCTTCAATGTCTATTAACCAAGCAAACCGTTTTTTCTTATAATCAATTATAAAATTAAGATTGCCGTCTTCTTGTTTAGTTATTGTAAACTCGCCCGTTCTAGATTCTTCTTTATGAATAACCATATCATCTGTATCTTTTTCTAAAACTTCTTCGTTAGACATGAAAGTATTAGGGTGTTTGTAAATGAACGAATCTTGTTTTTTCATCCAATTCATTAATTTAGATTCGAGTGAATCAAAAAGACTTTGGTATAAATCCATATGATTTTTTCTAACAAATAGTAATATTTTATCAAACTCTAGAGCATCTTTACCACTATCTAATATTTCATTACGAATTGATATTCTTAATTCGGAACGTTTACTTTTTATTAATTGATTTAATTCTTCTTTCCACAAATCAATATTATGCAGAGCATTTTTCTCCATTAAATTATCGCCCTCAAATCCATATAAAGTATAGCCTTCTAAATTTTCCTTTAATATTATTTCAGCAACACCGTGCGTATCATCTGTAATATAATATCCTTTCTTAAGTTTTTTAGGTTTTACTAAATCGGATTCCATACCACTCATAATTCTAAATGGCTTAGGAACTTTACCTGCAAGACCCTGTACTAAAGTGCTAAGAGATTTCTTACTTTTGCTTGCTAATTTTTCTAAAGTAGCAATATTATCAGATTGTGTTACTTCCGGTATTTCTATTACTTTAGCAGAATACAAACTGAATCCGTTTTTCTTCTTAGTTACTTCATCAACTTTAACTCTAACAATAGAGCCTATGTCAACATTTATTTTTGTGTTGAGAGCCTTACCAACTTCTAAATATGCTTTATCTTCATAATCAACAGTAGAATAGTTTCTAGCAACTTCTGCTGTAACAGGGCCGATTCCCATAGTATAAGAATGTAGATTACTTTTTGTCTTTCTATCGTTTAATACCACTACATCTAAATCAACAAATTTTTTCCACTTAATCCACTTTGGATTTTTTCTATTTCCTATGTAATATGTAGATTCAATGTCTTTGATAACCACACCTTCTGACGCAGGTAGTTTCATAATATCTTGAGAATAGTTTTCAACTTCTTTCTTTGAATCTGCTATTCTAGTATCTTTCTTAGATGGGAATGCTAGTTTTTCTGAGGAATGTTGAGCGTATTGATATAATAAAATATTAATTCTTTCTCTTAATGGAGTATCTGTAATATCTTTACCTTCGTGTAACATAATATCAAAAACGTGAGCCTTCAATGTGCCTTCTGTTTTTTTGTGGAATACATGAGTGATAGTATCTGCTCGGTGTAACGGTTCATCTTCCATAAACAACATTAATTCTGCATCTAAAATACAATCTCCAAACTGTTTCTTTTCCATATGCTTAACTTGTTCTGAACATTTAGAAGTAATATCCTTTTGATTAAAGGAATATATTTTAACTTCATCATTGAACTTGTGTATTTGTATTCTCATACCATCGTATTTTTCTTGAACAACAAACTCTCCCGTTAACCCCTTAATGTCATCTAAATCATCTATCTCGAAAATCCGATACATTGGTTTGTTAGGTTTAATAAAATCTATACCTGCTTTTTTTTCTTGTTCATCATCTGCCTTTGAAATGTCTAATTCTAATAATGAATCCCATTGTTCTTCATTATATTTTTCTAGATATATTTTTTCTAATTGTTTAAATCCCTTTTTACATTTAGATTCTATTCTTCTGTTATCAGAATCTTCATCACCATAATGTTCCAATATGTAAATAGGTACATCTTTAGGTTCTAAGTCTAACCCCATATATCCCTGCGTTATTTCATCGGGTTTCATACCATGTGCTTTCCAAGATTTTTCCGGTATAGTATTAGCATGAGACCTTACAGCATAATGAATAAATGCTAATAACATTGATTCATTTTTTAGAAACTCTTTGATTACATTATCTCCTAATTGTTTAGAAAAAGGGTCTGATATTTTATCTGATTTAAACCTAAGATTTTTTACTCCTTCATATATTTCCTTTGCCTGTCTTGAAGTAGGGTCATATGCCTCATCGGAAAAAGCAGTATCTTCTTTTAGATGTCTTTTCAATTCTCTAGTAAAATCTCCCAAAGAATCATATTGGTCTCTTACTTCTTTAACTGTTTTTTTCCATTTATTTCCATACTCGGAAGGATTCTCTTTTGCAGAAAGATATGAATATCTTACCCTTTCAAAAAAGTCTAGAACTCTTTTAGTTAAAGAACTCTTTTCCTTTTCAAATAAAAGTCCTGTTTGTGGCATACTACCTCACTCAGTTAGAATCTTTCTTTTCTTTTCCTTCTATATTACTAGTTTTAGGTAGCGGCACTTCTTTAGGATTTTCTTTAGGTCTTTTCACTTTAACTTCTTCACCTGTTAATGGTTCATCTATTTCCATTGTATTTACATTAGCCTCTTGTAATACTTCCTTTGCTTTAGCGATTGCTAGTTCTAATAATTTCTCTTCTCTTGTTACTTTTTCCGGCATACTTATCTCTCCATAGTAGTTACTAGTTCGTGTATGTCTTCCCAAGCCATACTCTTTTTGATAGTATTATCCATTGGAATATTATTACTATCCATTCTAGGAGAAGGGGAATCCACCACAACTAATCCTGATTTCATAAGTAGGTTATCTTTGTGATAAACTGCTTGTTCTAAATGTTTCACTTTAGATACCAATTCTTTCAATAACATTAACATTTCACTATCTTCACTCATACAAACCATTCCTAATTAATAACGCTACTAGTTCTTCTCTTAATAAAGTTTTAAGTTCTGCTTTCATATTCATCTCTTACTCACCATCTCTTCAACTGCCTGTTTTAAATCATCTATAATTTTTCTAAGTTTCATTCTAAAAGTCAAAGGAATTTCCATAGTGCTTATAGTTTCTATAATTGTTTTTAATGTTTGAATTGTTCTTTGGTCGTATTTTGTCATTCTAAATCACCTCAATAATAATCCCACGCTAAGTATTTTCTTGTTAACTTACCTCTTTTATCGAACTTATAAGTAGCAACTGTATATTCTGGAATAGGTTCACCATCATCTATACCAACATCAAGATAATATGCCTCATCTTCATCAAGATAACTTATATCAAGAATGTAGTCTTTTAATTCATCTACATCATAACTTTTTTCCCTTAATTCTTCTAATTTGGTTTCATTGTAATCATCTTCGCCAAATATATGTTGATTAAAGAAATCATCTACTGCTTTATCTAATTTCTTCGGATGCAATCTTTTTATTTTTAGTATATCTTCCCAACTCATTCTAAATCACTCCACATTACCTAATCTGACTTTTATTGATACCTACACCTCTGACGGTGAATTTCGCTGTCTCTCTAGGTCTATCTTTTGTTCCCATTAGACATCTAACAAAAATAGGCAGGTCAAAACCAAGAACAGGTTGTGAGGAAGAGGAATAAATAACGTCGGATTTAACACCAAACTTCTCATCTATCATTTTCATGATATCTTCTAAATCCCCCTCTTCTCCTATCAGTTCCTCTAACTCTGCCATTACATCTTTCTTTAGTATATCTTCCCAACTCATTCTAAATCCCCCTTACTCTTTGGATAAACCAAGTCTCGTATTTGCCGATACAAAGTTTCGTAATCTTTTCTAAGTTCTGCTGCTGATGAAACTATTTCTAGATTCTTTTCATCAAAGCCCTCGAACTTTTTTTGAAGTCTTTTATCAGACTTAATTAAGTCTAATTTTTTCATCTCATCTAACAGGTCTGAAAGATGTGTCATCTCTTGACCCATGTATTCAGTAGGCTGAGTTTTTTGAAGAAGTTTCTTAAGTTTCTTCTTTTGTTTAGCATCAATTTTTTCTAAAATTGAAGGTGATTTTAGTATTTCTTTCCAACTCATACTCAACCACTTTGTTTATCCGTTCCTACAACTAGTTTATCAAATTATCTTTATTCTTTATTTTTCTTAGAAGTAATGTTGTTGCCAAATGTTTTATCGGCAAGTTGCCTTGCTTCTTCCGATGTTATCTTAGATTTAGATTTATATTTCTTTTTTCTTCGTCTATATTTACCTGTATCTAATTTTGGTAATTTTTTCCTAGCCTCTTTCTGTTCCTTATTATTAGGTTTAATAGTAAATTTATCTCCATTTAACCGTCTTAATTTGGTCTCTTCTACTTCCTCCATATATTCATCAGAAGGAATAAATGAAGACGATTCTTTAGGGTCATATTCTTTTTTTGGTTTTCTTTCATTAGGCATTGTTTTATATTCTTCAACATTTATTCTTTCACCAAAAGGTCTAGGGGGAAGTTTAAGTTTTGTTTGTCTGAGTCCATAATCAGAAAGCCAATCTCTTCCAGTTCTTTCTAGTTCCTTTATGTCTTCTTGAGAAATGCTATCAAAGGTAAATTTGTCTTGATGTATCTTCTTCTTCGGTGAGTTTGTTTGTTTAGGTTTAGTTTCTTTAAATTTAGTTCTTTGAGAATATTCTGCTTTATCTGAACCGAGTTTGAGTTTGTAAGGTAGTATATTTTTCTCAACAAGTTCGATGTATGTCTTCATTAAATTTTCTATTTCTTTATTTTGTACTTCTCTATCCTCGAAAAACTTTAAAGTTTTATCTGAATATTCATCTGAATACTTATCTTCTTCGGACAAACCTTCTTTTTCTTTCAAAAAATCTCCAAGTGTTTTTGTTAATGATTCAAGTTTTTCCTTTATATCCCTTTCAATGTTTTCCATTTCGGCATCTTGTTCAAAAATTCTTTTTACATCTTTTCCTTCTGAATTATCTGCAATACTATCAGAAATTCTATTTCTTAAATTTACATAAACTTCAAATTTATTTTCAACCTTTGTAAGATTTTTTATTTCAGCACTTATTTTTATAAGTTCTTCATTTATGTTCGCTTTAAAATCCTTTTCTCTTTGTTCAGCGTTTTCATCAACAACAAGGTTTCCCTCTCCCGATGGTGATTGTGTTCTTCTAAACGATTGAGGATTCTCTAGTTTTTTCTTGTATAGATTTCTTAATAAATCCATTTTTTCTTCCGGTAAGAATAGACTAGAATCAAGAACAACCCCCCTCGTACTCATATAGTCTAAATCTTTTTGTAAATTACTAAGACTTCTAGCAGATATTCTATACGAAGGTACTTTACTTATCTTAGCCATAACGTCTAATGCATTATTCAAATACACAATTATTTCGAAATTAGATTCTAATGTATCTTTAGCCTCAGATAATACCTTACTACCTTGCAATCTAGTGTCTTCTCTAATATCATCTTCCAAAATCGCAATTCTAGAAATTAATTCTAAAACTAAAAATTTATTTTCTGAATTGAACAGAATAGATATTTCAGAATCTTTCATAGCATCTAATAAAGATTCGGGATTCGATGTGCTTAATCTTTTAATAATAGGTTTTAATTCTGTTAATTTAGAATCATATTTAAAATTAATATAATTATTGAATGCTTCTCTATTTGGGTTTTTAGTGGCATACTTATTTTTCTGTTTAATACCTAACTTTTTAAACAAACGATATAATTTTTTTTCATTGTTATCTCTGTCTGCTTCAATTAATTCACTATATCGTTTAGGTAGAATACCACCTCTTAAAAAATAATTATTTAAGTCTTTATACAAATTTCTAAGAAGTTTTTCTTTCTCTTCATCTAGAGAATCTTTGTTTAATATTTCCTTAAACAACCTTAGTTCTTTTTTTAATTTAGATTCTTTATCGTCCCTTTTTTTATTTTTTAAAATATCCATGAACGACATAATCTAACCTCCTTAGAATGGTATATTTTCACTACGCATATTCTTTCTTTTAGGAGTTATCATAACGTCAGGAATATTACTAGGTGCATCATCAGTTTTATTTTTTAATGTTGTACTTGGGTCAACACCTACAACAGAATAATCCCTACTAATAGTAACATTATTCTTCTGCTCTGCACCTTCTTTAATTCTCGCTTGCTTTAATTCTCTTTCTAATTGTCTTACACTTTTTTCTTCACTCATCTTTTTCACCTCTTACTTTTTTATTTCTAGCCATTATTTCTGCTAATAAATCTGCTTCGTTTTTCTTTGTTCTTTCTGCCGCTTCCTCATCTTGGGGAAGTTTGGAAGCAGTAGTTGAAACTCTATCCATAGGAGTTTTATTTTTCTTGAATATATCTTTCCAACTCATTCTAAATCACCTTCCATCTTTTCTTTCCGATGGAGGAACCATCTCCGGTGGATATTCATTAAAATGTTCCATATCATTCCATTCATTCTCTTCTATCTGTCGCTCAGACATTCCTTCATTTCTTGAATCTTCTAACATTTGTTCATATTGATTTCTTTCTTCTTGTGGAGTTTGTTCTCTACCCTTCTGATTCATCACATTGCGTGGTTGTTCATTTCCTGTTGCATTAATCATGTCTTGTATCTCTCTCCGTTTTTTGGTCTTTTGTCTTTCATTAGTAAAAGAAACTGGACTACCATTTACCTTTCTATTCAGACTTAATTTTTTTCTTGTCGTATTTTTTCTTTTAACAATGTCAAACCAACTCATTCTAAATCACCTGCTATTGGTAAATTCATTCCTACTTGCCACACTATTATATCTGAAAATAATCTTAATTTCATCCTACTCTCCTCTCTGTTCTCTTATCCACATTTTGATTACCTGCATCTTTAGGTAATCCCTTAAATCTTTTATCCGGCCCAGTATTCATACTAGGTTTGTTTCTAGTCTTAGGTGGTTCATCAGATTTTACTTTTTCAGGTTGACCTGCTTCTGCTAAACTAGGTTTAGTTCCCGCTTCCATCATTTGACCTAATTGACTAGCATCAATATCTGTTCCCGCATATGGGTCTGTTTTAAAATCGTCATCACCAGTTTGAGTTTTTCCTTGCTCATCACCCTCAACAGGTTTGGGCTTAGTATAAATAAATCTACCTTCATCATCCATTTCTACTTCAAATCCTAAGTTCTTTATTTGACCTGCAATGTTAACTTCTATTTCTCTCTTTCGTAAAACTGCAATTTCGTCTTCTTCTTCTGATGGAGGAAGTTTAAGTTCCCAATCACTAATTCCGAATTGAGTTGTAACAAATGGAAACACATAATTATTCCAAGTAGTTTGGGCCATTTCTACTGCTCTATTAGTAACAAGTATTTGCATACCTTCGTTATTTAATCCTCCACTAGCAGAAGCATCATTCATAAACACTTTACTAACTCCATAGAAACCTGAAATCCTATCTCTCAAATCATCTTTAACAGAAATATAGTCCATTTCTTTTAGACTATCCATAAACTTAACCCACTCAACAGAACCCTTACCGCCTTCTGACTCAATACCCATTACGGGAATAAAGTGTGGGTCTTGTTCCATCTTTTCTTTAACGCCTCTCCAAAATGATTTCATAGAATCCATATTTCTTGTCTGAACAGCCAATAATCCCTTCGGCATTCTTGCCTTAGTATAAGAAGAATTAACATAATTATCCATTGCTATTAGCGTAGTAACATTATTCCACAGTGTAATTATCGGAGACATCCCATACAAACGTGAAGGAGAATATTTACTGAAATGTACTACTTCTCCCTTAACAAAATACTGTTCCTCTCCATTCACTCTATTTACATAATGAACAGGATATAATTCCGAACTACAAGTTTCACATAATTCAGTTTGATGTTGATGTACTCTATCTCGATGCCTTAAACACACAAATCCGCCTTTACCTCTTTCACCTAATTCATTTGAATAAATATGCATAGTAACAGGGTCTCCTCTGAACACTTCTTTTATTCGATGCATTCTAACTTTAGAGTTATTATCTAAATAATATTCCTTTACTAATACTAAGTAAGCATCGTCCATTATGTTCAAATCGTCTTCTAATTCTTTAAGAACATCAATAAATAATTGCTCTGAACAATTAACATATCCATCTAAAAACTTTTTAGCATATTCTAATTGTTTTGGGTCGGGTTTCTTTAAGTTAGTAGAAGAACAATCAGAACACATCTTTACTGGTGAAGAGTGTTCTTTACCACAATCTTGACATTTAACTACGAACTTTTCCTCCCAAGTATATCCCCTTCTAAATATTTCTTGTTTTAATTGAGTAATACAAGTTCTAACAATAGTGGATTGTTGTACTATGTGGTAAATAATAGGACTTGTCAAAAGATAAGAATTATCTCTTTCTTGTATTCCCAAATTGTAAACTGTTCTATCAGCAGGTTTAGGAGTGCTATTTCTGAACAAATTAGTGAAGGCAAATCTTCTTTTTTCTTCCGCCATTAAGCAATCACTCCTTCTAATTTATCCATCTCAAACATTTTACATTTATCATGCAGTTTAGCGACAGTAGTAATATCTATTCCATCTTTAGAAAAGTCATAGCCAACATGGTCTTTATGATTTTCATATTTCATCAATTGAAATAATTCAGTTTTCCTTTCATTATACCATTCTGCTTTTTTATAGGATTTTTTCATTCTTAATAACTCCAATAATATATCTGCGTTTTTCCCTTTCATTTTAAAATGTGGGCGACATTTCGTTAATAGTTCTACAACATCATCGTGCGAATAAAAGTTTAACCTATTTACTGGCCTAGTGTCTTGTGGAGATTTTTGGTCTAAATGTAGTCTTCCACATCCTAATGATTTATGCATTTCCATCATAAATGCTTTTCCTCTCTCACCCGTAGCCACTAATCCTACTCTCGGATTAAATTTTTTATCCATAGTAATATATCCATCAGAATCTATGAAAGCAGCAGTATAAGCATAAATATCCTTTTTAATATCATCACTAAACTTATAGAAAGCCCCGTTAACATTAGTAACATTGCAAGATATAGCCATTTTAGAAATTATACTTGGAGTAGTTTTATTGAATAGATTTTTAGGTAATCTTTCGTGAATCTGTCTAGCAGATATTCCCGATTCTTCACTAACTAATTTTGCAATATTATGTTTGATTATTTCCTTTTTGTCTATACTTTTCATATGTTTTTTAATTAATGCTTTGAAGGCTCTTTTGGATATTGACATCTCTTTAGACAGATTACAATATTCTTGATTATAATTTATAGTATTTCTATCTATTTTCGCTTCCCAATATTTACACAATGTATCTACCATTTCTCTTCTTGTATTTTCATCATCTACATATGATAGTTTGATTAGTTGGTCTTCGCTACAAGTCATATCTTGTACTTGAGGTTTATATTTACTTAACCAATAAATATTATCAATACTATTTTCTAAATGATTAGCGTAACCGTCAATTAAATTATCAATTGATTTTGACATTTGTATTCTATCTTCTCCTTTCAGAGTTCTTCTATACTTACGCATTTTTTTAACCATCTTAGGGATATCTGTTCCTTCGACTTCATATTTTTTAAGTTTATATTCAAGATGTTTTCTTGCATCTGTTAAAGATAAATCAAACTCTTTAGCAAATGTTTTTTCCAATTGAGTATGGTCTGATATAGAAGAATCAACTAACCAACTTCTCTTCAAATCTTCTGTTATTCTTTTTTGTTGTTCTTCGAGGGATTCTTCTTCATCGGCAAGGTCTCCGAGTTCTCTTAATTTGTCTCCCTTTTCACTAATACTCTCACCTCCGCTACTTGCCTCTAGAAGTTCAGTCCTAGCATACCGCCTAAAGAGTTATTCGTAGGTTTAGGACTATCGAACAACCCCATATCATCTAACAACATAAATACATCTTGTGAATTTTGGGTGGCGGCATTGGCTAAAGCCAAACTCATTACTAAGTCATCGTGTGCGCCCACACCTTCAAACTTTCCTGAATGAGTAATAGAAAACATTGACAATTCTTCAATTAACATATTGGTTAATTTTTTACTAGAGTTATCACCATAGGGAAAGTTAATTTTTCCATTTTCTATGTTCATTTGTAGGTTGAGAATTATTTCCTGTTTTCTTTTTCTTGTTGTGTTAAAATCTGTTACGTTCAAATCTGAAACGTTCCTTAGTTCTTGAGTAAATGCCTTAGCAAACGTATTTGTTTCGTATAGGATTTCTTCGGGTTCAAATATTTTACCTATCAATCTAATCTTATCTATATTTTCTCTAAACTCAACATTTTTAGCCCTATCAACATGAACTATTGTTTTGTTCTTATTCTCATCCACTTCTAAAACAGTAATTACGTTATAATCTCCATCAGTTGAGATAGCAGGGTCAACACCTACATAATATTTGTATCCCTTATCCTTTCTATGTCCTAATTTCAAAACATAATCCTTATTTTTACATTTCATAACAAACTCAGGATTAAATAATGCAGTTCCGGTAGAAATAGGCACACAAAGATATTCTCTTGTAAACTTCAAAGAACCAATTTCTGCTTTTCTACGCATAAGAGCATCGTAGTCCCATCTTTCCGGCCATAACGGTTCATTTAGTGCATTAAGACAGGGATATTTAGTAACATTATATGCCTCATTTTCTTCTAATTGCGAAAATATATCAGTATATGTAAATGGTGTACCAATCATTCTCAATTTAGAAGTGTGGTGTAATGTCGGTATCATATCTCCGAAAAACCAATCGGTAACTTTCTCAATACCTACTAAACTGAACTCTTTCAAAGGGTCATCAATTATAATTTCTTGAGGGTGAAGTCCTCTAATCTGAGAACCAACAGAACGTTCTAAAATTGCGTTACCATTTGTTAATTGAATGTTACCGATAGCCCAACCCCTGCTAGGTTTAAACTGTTTAAGTGCCGGATGATTAAAATACCTATCAATTTCTCTCATGTGAACTAAAGTCTGCTTTTGGTTGGAAGAAATATACAACATTTGGAAAGGCGGTTCTTGAAATATAAGATTCCATACTACCCAACTATGCATAAAGACAGATTTCCCATGGTCACGACTACAAATAATAACTGTTCTATCAGTAGTATTCATAGATTCTAACCATTCTTGCATATATTCGGGATACATCATACCTAAAACATTTTTAAAAAAATATGGAAAGGAAGTTTTAGATAATTCCATATCCATTTGAGTTACAAAATCTAATTCGTTTAACTCCATATTAATTCTCCATTAACATAAAAGAAATTGCTTCTGATTCAGTTAAAGATTTTAATATATTCCAAGCCTTGTTCATAGAATTAGGATTCCAAACTAATATTTTATCCCCGCCAATTCTTTTTCTTTCACTTTCAACTGCTTCCATTGGTAATCCTTCAGGAACTTCTTCATCGGTAGGATTTTTAATCCAACCTCTTCTTTCAAATGCAGCCATCCAACCACTATCGGGTATAGTTTTATTATTTATACTAACTAAAATAGGTTTATCCTTTATCAATTGCATTCTTTTATCTATTAAATTAGAAGCAATTCTTTTTCCTCTATATGGAGTAGCAATGTTGCTTCCGGCTAAAACCACATAACTATTTTTTTCAGACCAACCCGAATAACCCACAATCATATCTCCGTCTAATGCAATTAGATATTTTACATTATCAACAGAATATGGACTTAAAGTGGGGCGTGTTTTTCTAGGGTTTTTATTTTGAGCATATATTTTTTGCCAATTTTCTTCGCGGGATTCTCCCCATTGACTATTCCATAGTTCTAACATCTCTGCTTCTGTATATATTTTACTAGGGTATGTTATCATAATATCACCTAAAGTTAGCCTTTAAGAAATATACACTTTCTTTAGGAACTCCATGTTTAATCCCTATTTCTCCAAAAGAATCTACTTCATTAACAATAGAACTTATTTCATAGGCCGAAACATCTACATTATAATCACTCTTCATTATATCAATAGCAGCATTAACATGGTTAAAATTACTTAAACTAGAAGTATTGTAATAAATAGGTTTACCAACCATCTTCCTTATGTTATCGTGAGCCTCTAACATTTTTGCAACTACATCTTCTTGTTTATTTCTTAATGATTCAACAATATCTACAAACTCATAGATAATAGAACTGCGCCCGCCTTGACTATCCATTTGTTCTAGAGAACCTCTATTATTATATATCTCTTTAATAATATAATTTAAGGGGTATATTTTATTTTGATTATATTTTTCAGCCCATTCTTTAGGAGTTTTTCCGTTACTATTAGGAAACTTTCCCTGTGGATTTTTTTTACTCTCTTCCGCCCATATTTTATAATCATCCATTAAATTATTTTTAGTCAATATATTATGTAAAATATTACCAAACTCTTCATTTACCCCTTCTTTAGTTATCTTATCCCTTCTATCTAAATTTGCTATTCGTATTACTAAATTTCTACCTTCTTTAATTCCATCAACTAATTTTCTAATATTTTGTATTTTACTTGGGGTGGAAATGAAGGTTAAATATGCTGTCAACTCTTTAATATGTCTCGGTTCATATTTAGTATATCCTTTAGTTTTATCTTCGGACATCACATACGAAAATACTGATTCATTAGGATTATGACTTTCTATTATTCTAAATATTCTTTTTTCAAGTCCATCTACATCTAAACCAAAATTATCATCAAAGGGCAAATTTGTAGAATACATTGGAGTTATGAAGAAGTTACTAACTTCTATTAACAACTCGTCCAGTTCTTCTTTTACATTTTCTAATTTCTCATATTCATTTTCACTAGCAACATTCCCTAGATTTTCTATTACAGGTCTAATTAATTCACTAGTCTGCGTTGGGTCTCCACCCTTACCTCCGTATGGTTTTGTTCCGGTTTTAGAAGGCGCTACACTTTTGAAATCATCAGGCTCAAACAATTTAGAAAAGGCTTTCAAGAAGCCTATAATATATTTGATATTTTTATCAGACCCTTTTCCTTCTCCTTGTACTAATTTAGACATAGTTGTTTTTGTTAGTGGGAGGAAGTATTTTCCGTCTTCACTTACATCAGATGCTAACTCCTTAAGTCGTTTTATGTATTCAATAATTTCAAAATCTATATTAGTATTCATAGCGGCTTCATATTTTTCACCTTCTATTAATAATAATTTTTCTAATCTTTTTACTTCTGTTTCAAAAACAGGGGTAGGTTCTTTAAACGCCTTATCATTATATTCTACATAATAAATCGGGTCAACTTCAATTTTTTCTATTCCATCTAATACTCTTCCTAAAGTTATTAATCGCTGTTGGTCTAACTTACCCTTACCTTGACTAGAAGAAACCTCTTCTGTTATACCTGTCCTTTCATCGTCTTTCCCGTAAGTATTTACAGTTATACTTCCACCATCAGATTCATTTTCAAATTCTTTTTCTGCTTGAACTAACAAACCGTTTTCATCTAAAATGTTATTAAAAAGAGCAACGTGTTTGTTGGCTTTCTTGTGTGATTCTACTTGCATAGGTTTGAAAGCACGAATATAATTCAACTCACCATTGGTAATTTCATTTGAATAAGATTTCAAATCTTTAATAGCGTCTTTCAAATCCCCTTCAATTCCTTCAATCCCTTCTATTGCAGAAATAAAATCTAAATATGCTTTTTCAAAATCTTTATATTCACCGTGTTTCTCTTTCCAAAAAGCATAAACATCCTTTCTATTTTGTAATGATTTAAAATCCAAATCTCCGATAATATCCACTTTATCAATATTAATAGTAAAACGACCTCCCTTTTTTTCGTTTGAATATTGTCTTAGTATTTCTCTAATTGGTCGTAGAGTTGATTTTTCATCAGCATTTAAATTATCAATGGTAAGTAAATAATTATCTATTTGCGGTTGTGTTAAAGTGCCGCTACTTAATGAGGCAGTTTTTACATCCAATTTATTTTTATTTGTAAATACATTTCTATATGTAAGTTTCCTACCTGCATAATCTTCAAACTTTCCAAGCATTTCATTTACATCTTTACTTTCATCAGTATATTCTTTTCTATCCCGAAGAGTGGTAGTAGTTTCTAGACCTTTATCAGAAGAATATCTTCGAATAACTTCGGTAAGCATTTCTTCTATTTTATCCTCATAGTTTTCAATTCTATTACTTCCTTGCCCTAAACCTATGATACCATATTGTAAAGGAAGTGCTTTGGTTCTCATCATATTTTTTAGTCCCTTGACATTCCTATTAGTAAAATTAACTCCATCTTCTTTAATTGTTTTTTTAATATACTCTCTTAACTCATTGTCCTTTTTAACTAATTTATGTAATCTACTTTTATCACTATAAATATCTGTCAGTATTTCTGATAATACTATTTTTTGTTCACTTGTAGGTAAAGAAGGATTTTTTTCTTCTATTATGTCTTTAATTTCAGGAATAATACTCTTGACCCCTTTTTCATGTTTAACAGCATCTTCAAAAAGCCGTTGTTTTTCATTTTCATTTTTAATATATTTCATTCAAACAACCCCTTTCCTTTAAGCCATGTCAAAGGCTCAAACCGAACCCCTTTTGTTCCACCAGTAGTCTTGCTTCTAAGAGTATTTTCTTCTAACGTTTGAATTACAGATTCTTGTATTTCTTTCAATAATGCTTTTCTCATATCATTATATCTAAGTAAAACCTGTCTTCTAAAATCTCTAAGAGGGGCTTCAGCATTTTCATCTGCATCTATTTTTTCATTTTTATTCTTATCTATCTTATTGTATAAATCATTCAAATTTTTATTACCGTTTAAGTTACTATCTAACCCCTTACAAAACTTTGCAAATTTCTCAAATAACGTGGTAAAAACATATTCGTTAACTTCAATATCAGGAGTAGTCCCTGCCTCTTCTTCTTCATCAAGTTCTTGTTTTATTTTTGTAAGAAGTTGTTTAGGTTTAGATGCTATACCTTTTCTTGGACTATAAACATCCCCACTTAATACCATACTTTCTAAAATAGTTTTTATATTTTTATGTGTTTCCTTCGGTAAAAAATCTTCAAGAACTTCGTCAACCTCCACAAAATAAATTCTGTCTATGGTATCCGGCAGAGGTATCTTTTTATCATTTTCTAATAATTCTATATAATACAAAATTGCATTCCTCAAATCTTCTGAAATTGTAAGTGTACCGGAAAGAGACTCTTCTATTTCAGGTAATAAATCAAGAAGTCTAGTTTTAATATCTTGAGTGTCTTCATCATCTCTATTCGAGGGTTTTATTATTTTATACCATTCTATATTTGAAACAGAACCTTTAGATTTTATTCTTTTATATTCATTCGTTAAGAAATCTATAATATCATCATCCATATCAACATAAGACCTAATTCTATCTCTATCATTTAGTGATGCTAGTGTTTTTAATTTTTCTAAAACAACATTTGTTTTTACAGAAGTAGTTTCCGTTTTCAATATAGAATCAAGCACCGATTCTAATTCTTTACTGTTTTTATTATCGAAAAATATGTCAAATACTCTAATGTAAGAATCAAAATTTCCTATCTGATACCTAAACCATTTACCTGTTCCCTTTAAAAATTTCAGTTGTTCTTGTTTTTTTGCTGATTTTGCACCCGAACGCATAACTTCATAAAAATATTCAATTAATATTTCTTCATTTATTTTTCTATCTCTACTAATGGTCTTTGGTTTAGAAATAGTTTTCCTATCACCTGCAATAATTTGAGATTTTTGAGGTTTTCTTCTAAATTCAATATAGGGTTGTAGTTGAAGTACCTTAGCAATAGGAGTGCGATTAACACTTATTTTTTTTCCTGTTTTAAAATTTTCTATCATATCTAAATCTAAAGTTGTTTCTTTGGATTCATCTTCAAAACTAGGTAACTTAAAATTACTATCCAAAACAACACCCCCTGCGAATGGGAGTATTTGTTCTCTAGTTACATATTCAGGAAATCCTGTAAAACCAAAAGCAATTTTTCCGAAAGAGATTTCTTCTTCCAAATATTTACGAGATTTGGGGTCTTCGTCTTTTCTAGCCCTTTCTTTAGCCTTTCCTTTAGATTTTTTTGAACCTATTCGACCTACGCCACCTTCTCTTACTATTTTACTAGATAAAGTAGCAGTTATGTCCTTGCCTTCCATCATCATTTTTCCATCTTTATTTTTGACAACGGGTATAACGGGTTTTAATTTTAATCCGCTATTATCTATAATACTATCAATTTCTTCACTATCAACAGGTAAAACAATAATAGTGCCTTTCTCTATTTTATATCCTACAACTTCGGGTTTTGAAAACGCTTCTGCATTGAGTAGTTTTTGTCTTGCGGATTTGTTGTTTTTTAAGAGAGAAGAAAAATTCTTTAATCTCTTTTCAATACCACTTTCATTAACTTCTTTTTTAGTTTCAACTAATTCTTTTTGGTGTTGAAACTTAAGTCTATCAAAACTAATCTCCCCATTTAGATATTGAACCATCTTATCGTATTCTTCATCTTCATAGAGTTTCTTAATTATTTTACTATTTTCTATAATATTACCCTCTTTGTCTATACTTTTTATGATTGTTTCAATTTTAGAAAGTTTGTTCATAAAAGGACTAAGTTTACTTTTGTTTTCATAGACATTTTTAATGTTAAAGGGTTCTTCATTGAAATAATCCCCTCTAGGAATATTTCTATAATCCCTATCGTAGCCCTCTCTTAATCTTCTGTCCAATCTAGTAACTGCTTCCAGTATTTTTGGGATTGACATATTCTTTTTATTCACGAAATCCACAACACCTTCTTCTAACTTATCATCACTAAGAGAAAGTAATGCTCTAGCAACTTTTCTCATATCATCAGAAAGTTGTTTTTTTCTAGGTGCTTTTAGAATATTTTGCCAACTCATTGTAACTTACTCTCCATTTGTTTTCTAACATCTAGCCAAACTTCAGGGTGATTTTGTGCTAAGACTTCCTTGATAACTTGCATCTGATGAACAATAATTGTGTCTTGTCTCTTGTGAACTAACTTACCTTTGAACTCCATCAAGTATCTCAAACTCTCACGGACTTCCTTTGCTAACTTAGTTAATGAATCTATATGTTTTGGGTCTAACTCATCTGATTGGAAAAGTAAATCTAATTTAGTATCTAGCCTAGAAATGTTAGCACTCAATGTATCTACTTCATTTATTTCTTTCATAGCAATCATGTTTGCTGCTGATTGTTGAACTAAAGGTTGTACATGATTTTTCATATGACGAACTACTTGGTCGGGAGTACATTCTAACATTGACCCAACTTCTTCGGGTGTAATTACAGAATCATGTATTTGTAATTCGATTGCACTTCTATGTTCGCTAGTGCAAACTTTACATTTTGGATTAGAAGAATTGACATATCCTTCCATGTGATTTCTTTGGTGTCTTGAAGCAGTACCGCTAGGCCAATCCATTTGAATATCTAATTCATCAGCAGTAATTATCATGTTATCTAATTCATCTTCTAGGCTCTGCCTATTTTCTAAATTACAAAAAACACAACGCTTTCTAGTTACCATGTTATCACTTTTTATTGACTCCAAACTAATTCATATTCATCGGAATAATTGATTAGTTCCGATGGACTTAACTTTCCATATATATCGGGAGAATCTTCATTAATTTTATCAATATCATCCTGTTCAAGTTTTGTTCCATCGGGCAATATAATATCAGTAACATAAACTCCAATTTCTCTCATATATGTTTCTCTTTGTCCGAAGGAAAACTCCCACTCAATTATTGCCTTTCCTTCATCCTCATAATCCACAGGTGTTCTAAATGCGAACCCATGCATTGCACTTTCCGGCTGTAAACGTTTTACTATTTTTTCCCAACTCATCTTAATACTCTCCACAATAACTACACATACAACAAGAATAATTATCCTCATCTATTTCCATATTACAACATTCTAACATTATGTCACCTTCAATATATCAGCCCAACTTCTAACGGGTTGGTTGAAACTAGTTTTTTTCTCTTCTGAAAAGTTTTTCAGTTTAACAGTATTGTCCTTTCTTCCTGTTTTTGGTAATTCATATTTTTGATTTTTCTCATCTAACAATATTACTGCCGCTTGATTTATTACACCACGACTTATTTTGAAATACCCTCTATTTACTGTAAGAGTTTCGGGTATTCCTAATGTTTGTCTAACTCTATCTTGGAAATCTTTTCTTCTTGGTATAGTCCACTCTTTTCCTAAAATCAAATCTCTAACCTTTTTATGTGGAAAATTACCTGCGGGAGTAGCCATGTTCGGGTTAAGATGAACTGTTATCAGTCTTCTAATACTGTTGATTTCTAATATTTTTTTAGCCCAACCTTTCTGTCCCTTTGTTCCTAATACAATAGGATTTTCTTCTGATGTCCCCAAAGGTTTTTCTAATTCTTCTATCGCTTGTTCTACAATTTCATGTAAACTTTTAGTATTTGCAATTTTAACTTCTCCACCCCTACCATAAATTACTTGCCAAAATGGAGGAGTTGATGTTCCCCTAGCACCATACCAAGAACTAGGACACGCTGGCATAGGTGCTAATTCGGGTAATCCCTTTTCTCTACGTTTCATATTTTTGAACTCTCTTTTTTCCTGATAGTTGTCAGTACGATAGTGTCCGTATATTTCCTCTTCATTAACAACTTTACCACTTGTAGAATCTATTTCTTTATCAGTAAATAAAATATTTCTAGGGTTATTGTCATGTTCGTCATCTGAATATTCATCCATCAATTCTTTAAGTTTAGTTAACTCATCAATTTCAGATATTTCTATTTCACCACCATCAATAATATTTCTAATCATTCTATCTATTTCTACTCCGCCTTCATTCTGATTATTAGGCATTGGATTTCCCATCAACCTACCTGTTACTCCCTGTTTCAAAAACATCTGAAATAAATTAATTTCGTTAACCATAAATACATCATCACCACTAACCTTTCCTAATGCAGAAGCCCATTCAGAATAGAGTTTTTCTAATCCTTCTAAATCAGGATTTCCTTCTAATACAGTACCGGAAGGAGTATTAATTAAAACACTATTTGTCTTTCCTAACTTTTCTTTTTTTGCCACGTTTTTTACCTCCTTTTGATGAAATAGATTTATTGTTAAATAAAGATGAAGTTCCACTATTACCAGTAGTAACAGCCCCCGCCATTCGTAGTATAGTAAACCATTTACTGTTAGGGATAGTTGCCACTTGTCTAAGCGCAACAACAATTAGACTATGAATGTTTCACTAATTACTATTGTTTTTTATTTTTCCTAACTGCAACCCATACCCAAAATTCATTTGATAAAGTCCAAAAAAATTTCTCTATTCTATTCAAGAACCTTTTCTCCACTTCTTGTTTTTCTTTTCCTTAGTTTTACTAGGACTCCACTTTACTTTATCAGCCCAGTAAGCGGCAGACATTTTACCACGTTTAATATTCTTAGCGTGTCTAGATTTGAATGCTTTTCTTTGTCCGGCAGTTTGATTAGTCTTTACTCCTTTTTGACCGAACCTAATAGTTTTAACTTTATCTCCATCTTTTACAACAACAATGTGAGATTTAGTTTTGTGCTTAATTCTCTTAGGTTTACTAAAGCCACTCACACCTGCTCTTTTCAACGCAGGGTGTTTGCCCTTCTTTTTTAGAACATCAAACCAAGTCATTTATTTCCCGCCTTTTTCTTAGCACATTCTTTACAAATAGGAACACCACTTTCAGAAACAGTCATATGTCTTCTAGACAACACCTTAGTACACCAACCACATTTATTTTTAGGCATATTGGTAACATTTCTTCGTCTAGATTTTCTTCCGCTAAAGTTAGGATTACCTACTCTAACATCTCCCTCTTCGGCTTTACCACTACCTGCTCTAGTATTTACTTCACGAACTAATTTTTTACCTGCCCTTCTAACAGTTTTTTTCGGTAATTCTATTCCCCTACCTATCGGTCTTTTATTTCCTTCGGGCGCTTGACCTCTTTCTTTAATTGCCTTTATTCTTTTTGATTCGGGCATTTTTTCTCCACCCATAATATCAGGAGGTCTATCTTTAGGTCTCCCTCTCCCTCTATTTTTCCTACTTCCTTTATTTTTAATAACATCAAACCATGTCATTTTTATTCCTCTTTACTCTATTCTTTCAGAAGGTATGTTAAAATCGAAATCATCCACTTCTGATAAAGTTCCTAAATCTGTACTCAATTTACTTAAGTTAATTTCTATTTGCAATAGGAGTTCTCTAATTGCATCATGGTCGTATTGATTGTCTTCGGTTTTAGGTGTATTATGCAAAGCCCTTCTTGTAACGTCAATACCCTCGATTAAAACATTTAAGTTTTTCATCATCTCTTTCATACTGCCCGCATCTATTTTTTGTTTTATTACAGTAGTTTCTTTACTTAGGTGTTTCAATGCCTTTTGGCTTAACTCATTAAAATGATACAGTTTTTTACTTTCTCCTTCAACGTGTTTACTACCACTCATAAGTGTTCCATCGGGATGTTTATGTGTATCTCCAATATACTGTTTTCCATCTTCAAAGAAATGTCTTTCTCCCTTTCCTTTCTTTACTTCTACAACCATACCATAAGTTTTGCATGGGTCTTTTCCACAACCACAATTTTTCTTAAGTATATTTTCCCAACTCATACTAATCACTTCTGCGAGAACTTCTTTCCGGTAGGAACGTGTTGTTTCCCCTTTTTAGTTCCTTCTCTTTTTTTCCTATCTTGATATTTCAATCTAGACTTAGAGGTTTTCTTGTAAGTTCCCTTTGGCATATACCTACCCTTAGTTTTAGACTTAGGAGTTTTGCCTTTTTCTTTTGCACTATGTTGTTCGGCACTACCCCACTCTTCATTAGTCCAATTCTGTAAATCTCTTTGTGCGGGTTTTAATGTTCCCTTATTTTTATTTCTTCTCTGTTTTTTCTTATAGGATTTAGCACCCTTTCTTCTTCGGGGTTTGTTTTTTTTCCTAATTACATCAAACCAATTCATTTTATCGCCTTTCTATTTCTAACTTAACATTTGGAGTTCCAAACAAACCATCAATAATTCGCCTGTATGGTTTACGAATATAACTATTGTATGCAACAAAATCTATTAATTCTTGTACGGAACTAAATTCTGTCTTAGTTAAATATTGTTCTATTTCTTCAGAATCCCACATAAAATGCCCCCCGTTAGAAAACGAATTACCATCCGGTCTTTTAGGAGAACCACGCTCATCATATTTTTTATATTGTAATCCTAATCTAGATGCTGTGTTTTTAATTTCTTCTTCAATTCCATTAGACCAAGCGATAGGAATATAACCGATTGCTTTTTGTTGATTTGAATTAAACATATTTTCTAATTTATTTAGTTCATTTAGATTATGTTCTTTGTCGAACCTTGTATTTTTAATAACATCAAACCAATTCATAATCCCCTCTCGGATTTAACCAATCTCTTTTCTTACCTTCTGCTGTAATTTCATGCCAAATGTAGCCATTAACTGTTCCTATATTATCTCCAATCCATTCTAATAATTCATCTTCAATATCTTCTTGTGTAAAATCTTCTTCAATACCTAATTCTTTAGCAGTAAGAAAAGCATTTACAGTAATATCCTCGTAGGGTTCATCTTCGGTGGAATAAGATTCGATTACAAAAACTCGTTCTTGTTTTTTAACAATTTCAAACCAACTACTAATCACGATAACCACCACCTGCTTTTTTGTAAGCGGCTGCAAGCATCTGTGCTTTTCTTGCAGACCATTGACCTGCCGCCCCACCTTTACTACCTGCCTTAATTCTTTGAAATTGTCTCTTTCTCATTTTTGGCTTAGTATAGTTACCTGCTGAATTAACAGTAGATTTCTTTTTCTTCTTAAGAACTTCAAACCAAGTCATCACAAACCTCTCCATTTTCTTTCTGCTTCTGACATTGGCCTATACGATTTAGCCCGCATTTCTATTAATCTGCCTAATTGTTCATCATCTTTTTTATTCCACTTAGTTCCTAAATCTCTATGGTCTATTCCTAATTCATCATGAATAGTATATTTAGTTATATCTTTAGGTGCAACACCTCTACCTATGAGTTGGTTTATTATTGTCATTATTGTAGTTTCATCTTGCATTGGAATATCTGTACGCCTTAGTCCATCTTTCCATTTTTCATTATTTTGTTCTTTTGTTTCTGAAGGCATTAAACCGATAATACCTTCTATTGCTTCGGGTGTAACTCCATGAATCACATCTAACGTTCTAAGGAATGAGTCTAATTCATAGGGCAAGTTCCATCCATATTCGTTTGCCATATCAATAAACTCTTTACCCGATTGATTATATCGTCTATAAGATTCCAAATCTTGTTCTGCTCTTTTTTTCTCATTTTCTAAACGTGATAGTTCATCTCTGAATGGCCGCGCTTGTTTTTTATATTGTTCTTCAAAATCTCTAATTTTACTCATTTCAGTTTTTTCAGCAATAAGTTTTCTGTGATTATCCTTAAATGCCCTTTTCATATCTCTTATACTTATACTCAAATCATTATGTTGGTTTTCAAACGATTTCATTCTTTGCTCTATTTCGGGCAACTCTAACTCTGCATTATTTGCTATTATTTGTAAAAACGCATCTCTATTTTTATTTTCTAAATCAACCCTTTCTCTGCTATCATAGTCTCTTCGATTAAACCAAGACCAAGACCCATCTGAATTACGTACATAATATTTCAAAATACTAAACCAATCCATTTTATCACCAAACCTGTGGGTACTGAAATGTTTTACCTAATGAAAACTGAAAAATGGGCTGTAATTTTTTTACCACTAGCGCGAATTTTAATTTTAAGTAGTATCCATAACCAGAATAAGAATAATACTTTAACATTTTTTAACACCTAGAAAAGTTTTTTTTGTTTTGAATTAGGTTTAATTTCTTTAGCACTAGCAGGTTTGCTAGGTTTAGGCTTACGATTAAAATTAAGGTGTTTAATAGGTTTACCTTTATCATCCACAGCGACAGAAGCCCCGTCAGTTAATTCTTTAGGCAATTTTGTTTGTTTTGTATTCTTTTTATTCATTGGATTTTTATTATTATTTTCGTCCTTTATTATGCTAAACCAAATAGGGTCAGCAGACGACATGGTGTCGCCTAGAGTGCTGATGTTAATTAATTTAGTGATAGTAAATAAAAAAAAAATAAAAAAAATTTTAATGCAAAGCATATGGTTGGAGATATTATTTGGTTATCCAACCATATGGAGGGGTAGCGTCTTACACTATACTTAGTTTTCTTCATCATCAAACATTAACGGTACACCTCCTGATGTGGTAGCGCATCTATACTGATGCTACCATATGGTTGGGGGGGATACTCCCATGTGGTAGACTTAAATTATTTATTTAATCTTCTTCATCGAACATTAGTATCCCTCCCGAATAACCCCGTGTGGTAGCACAATTATTCATTGATGCTACCATATGGTTGTAACTTTGTGTTACACTAACCCCGAAGGGCTACTATTCCTAAGAGAAATAGTAGTTTTTCGTGTTCAAATCTTCATTTAGTCCCTATATATTGTTACAGGTGGTGTTGACATAACGTGAAGAAGATACTTGCCAAAATCATAGCCATCACGGTAGTATTTCCAAAGATACTCACTCCCATCTCCTATATTAACAATGAAGCGGGAACAATCATCGGCCACCTGTGCATATTCTTCGGAGTGAACCATCCCTTGTTCTATAAGGCCATCCTGTATCCCGCGTTTGAATGCTAGATTAAGTCTGTATGCAAAGTCCAAGTCAATCATCAATCTAACAACCCCATTTCTTCCATCCATTTCAGGGTGTTCGGCTGCCAACACTTGTGTAACAAACTTGGGTTATTCTTTGACTTTATCCTAGTCATTAATAGACCCCCGCATCCTTAAATGAGTCTGTCATTATAATACCTTCTTTTGCTAACATATAGTGTTTCCACGCTCTGTTAGCGCGATACTGTTGTTCTTGTTGTCTTCCATATTCCCATTCTTCTTCTAATTCATACCAAGTCATATCGGTTGCTTCGGATAATTGTTCTTTAGCGAGTTGGTCGATTGATTCGTTATCAACATATTTAGATAAGGAATAAACACCCGACTTTTCTACATAATCTCTAATAAACTTACGTTCGATAGGTTCGTAATGTATTGAAACACTGCCATCTTCATGCTTTACTCCTATATATCCTATATTCATCCAAGTTCCGCTATGAACTATCACATCGTTTGAAGTATCACTCCATTTCTCTCTTTCTTCATTCATCTTCATCATATCCTATGCTTATCTGCATATTATTAGTAAATTTTCAACATATATGAGGTAATAACAGCACAAAGTTACTTACCATATGGTTGTGTTTAACTTTGTGTTAACTAAGACCCCGAAGGGTTAGGTTATCAGGCGACTAAATAATCGCCCGAATTAACCTTTTTTCGTATTTCCTTAATTGAATCTTCCTCTAAGAATTGAAGGAGATAATAGTTTGTAGTCATTGAATACATATCCCAATATGGGTTATACAATGTTACTTCATCGCCGTTAATTGTTGCGATTTGTGAACCGTAAGACATGAAATGTTTACCATGTTCATCGAATACCTCAAATTGATTTTTCGCAGGTTTTCCCTTTTTTGTTATCATTGCTCTCATTGTTTCACCTTCGGCCTTTTATTAAAATCACCTGTTAAGATGAAATTATTTCTCCTGATGGTTTTTTGTTGTTCAGTCCAATAAGGACTTCTTAACATAGCATCAAGAGATAACTGTGCGTTCTTTTTTAGTTGTATATTATTTTCAAGACATTTAGGTCTAGGTAATTTCACTCCTTCCATACTATTAGGAGTTTTTTACAATATGTAAGGTATATCACAAAGTTCCCTACCATATGGTTCGAGCATCGTATAACTTTGTGCTTTACGATGTGCGAAGAACCCCGATGGTCTTTTCAGACCAAAGGGCTACCACACTTTTCGAGTTTAATCTTCTTCATCGAACATTATTCCACCTCAATTTCTCTAATTTCAAAGAATTGCGTGTTTATTAAATCTCTAATTTGATTAAATCTATCATATCCACTACCTCTTCTAGTTTTGAATCCAGCAAGACCAATAATTTCATCCATCATGTTACTAGTCATTTTAGTTTGAATTTTATTTACAGTTTCAGTTGCTTTACTTTTTGATGAATACAACTTTTCCATCATTTCACTAATTCGATAACTTCTAACTGCTTTTGTAACTTCGACATATGCCGGATACAAGTGATGTTCGATATCATCACTAAATTCTTTCGCTTTTATTTCATATACTACTTTTGGGTCTCTACCACTTCTCATAGTATGTGTCGAGATTGGATATATATAAGGTAAATAATGACACAAAGTTACTTACCATATGGTTGGAAATACTTTGTGCTTTCAAACCCTATATGTAAAACTCTTAACACACAATAGGGCTTCAAGGGATAATTAACGGTAAAACATATAGAATATGTTCAGAGTTAACTGATAAATTACTGTTTTCCGTGTATAACCGTTTGACTTATTGGTAGATGATTGGATTACTAACCGAAAAGACTCTAATCTAGAATAGTCTACATAGTTTTCATTTCACAATATCGAATCCTCAGTTCTAAGTTATACACTCGGATTTGTGCCTTAAGGTCACGTTTCCTGTGAGAGTATAATTACCTCTATCCGCCCTATTGGTGTTGTTCGTTTCGCGTTGAACGTACGCTTGGGAATTTTACATTTGATTTAATGCATCAAGATAAGTCTTGAGTACATTAAGTGCTTTACCTGTTTCTTCAACAACTTCTGAAGGTGAATCGCCTCTAATTTTAAGAGACTTAACAATGTAAACATGATTTGAACCCGACTTAGATTGAGAAATCTCAATCTCGTAGGGGTAACTCAAGTTTAGTATCTGTTCAGGCGTTGTCGTTTGCTGTATTGTATTGGTTGACATACTCTAAGGAGTCAAAAATGGTATATGAGGTATGTCCGACAAAGTGTCCAACCATATGGTTCGTTACTTTGTACACGTTAACCCCATATACTAATTCTTGGGTCTAATAGTGTGTCAAGGGTATGACCCTAATTATACGGAAGTGAATAAAATGGCTAAAATGGAAATAACAGAAATAAAAGAAAAAATTAACGCATATATAGAAACAGGAGCAAACCCTTCATGGTTTGCTGATGCATGGGAGGCTAATTTGGCTAACCTTGAAAGTGAAGCAGTGAGTGAATCCCAATTCACAACAGCAGTTACAGGACTTTGCCGTTCTCTAACATCTGCAAACCCACTTATGCAAAGACGTAGGGCTTCATTAAGCACTGCAAGGCAAGAAAGAGTGAATGCTCACGCTCAATTCTTAATTGACATTGAGACCGCATTCAATGCTATACCTGAAGGTGAAACTTTAGTATTAGCAAAAACTTCGAAGGTTCGACCTACCGGAGTGTATGTTGACGGAGCAGATTTCGCATCTGTTTTCGCGACAAAAATCGAGAGTGCTGCTAAGGCACTTGACAAGGAGGACAATTAATTAGGTTGTCCTCCCCTTGACACACCTACTTTAATTCTGAGTAAAATTAATACCTTTACTCAAAATTAGAGTACTAGGGTTGGGATGTACAAAGTAATCCAACCATATGGTATGTTAAAATATACTAGTCAGAATATAGGTACATCGGGTGTTGGTCTGCCCTTTATATATGAATCTGAGGGTATAGGGGTATATCATGGGAATCAAGGTCATTTGACCGAGAGTTCCTAATACTACATATAATGACTCATCAGTAGTAGTTATAACATTTTACTACCTAAACAGTAAGTAAATTTAACGTAGTATTCTTAACTTCCTATATAGTATAATATAAAGTACTAATATAGTATAGTATATGATATAGTATAATAGATATAGTAAGCATGATTAAGACATTGAGTTAATTCTCGTCATTTCTCAGTGTTTCTTATCTCATATGAGAATGAGAAACGTGAGAAAAGTGGGAAATTAGAATAATTTTAGATATAATTATTATTATTCTCATATTATCATAATTATATTATACTACTCTCTCTCTCTCTCTCTCTCTCTCTCTCTCTCTCTCTTAGGAGAACGTGAGAAAATGAGAAAATAAGAAAAAGGCACTATAATGTGCTAATCCAAGTAAATTTCAAACATTGTCTCTCTCAAATGAGTGAGAAGTGCTTGAGAATTACATCATACTCACACATAAGGACTGTCCCGTAAATCTAGGACTTGAAACTACTTCGGTAGCAGAAGGTGTTAGTTGGCCTTGTGGGAACTAGGGGTTTTTACAGTAATAAGAACCGAACCCTATTCTTGAAAACAAATGCAAAAGAAACAACAGAGTAACCATCTAATGAACCTTAGCGGGGGATGCAGTTGGTAAAATAAGAATATAACAACATTTGTTGGATAGATGTGGGTTCAGAAGAAGATGCAGAAGTTTGCATTAGAGAACCTAAAACTAAACAGTTGAGATTCAATCAACAGAATAACAAGTAGCGAAAAATGCCTTCGGGAGTGAAGTAGTAAAAATTGTTCAAGAGCGAATTAATTCTTAGTCGGTTTATGGTAATCTAAAAAATGCTTTCTTAGGAAAAGGTATTTCCTGAGAACTAAGCGCAATAATGATGAAAGCAATTTTTTTAGTCATGGTCTTGCGAGACTATGCAGTTGTAAGTAATATTAGTAGTCGGCATGAGCAATAAAATATCATTGATAACACATGACTAACGTTATCATACCACCTTCGTGTAAAGCGGCATAGTACGTTTTTTCTTTCCCCTTTCATACTCAAAATTTATCACTTTCGGGGCATACCCGACTTGGGGCATACTACTGTTTAGCCATAGTAGTATGTCCCTTCACACTCCATTGAGTTAGGTTTTAGATAATAATAAATTGGAAAATTCGTTCTCTGTTCGGTAACGTGTTGACATCTCCTATCTAGTCGTGTGGTGCGACCCAATTTCCCTAACTATTCACACTCATATGATTCTTTTCTTACTACCACTGGGACTAGAACAAAAGAATCATTTATACGATATGAGTAGAGTTTGCTAAAATAAAAAAGATACTTGAAGTTCCAAAGGGTTGTTCGCCTCATAATGCTTCGATAGCAATTGGTATCTTTCTCTACTATTCACATTCCCAAATATAACAATAAAAAAAGAGGAAATAAAAATGAAAATAAAAGGAACAAATGAACAAGAAGAAATATGGAAAGAAATGACTTACGGTGATTCTCACATGATGGTCTATGCAGGTGCAGGTACGGGTAAAACCTTTACAATTGTAAATGGTGCTGAACACGTTGTTGGTAGAAAATGCTTTTTAGCATTTAACAAAGCAATCGCAACAGAATTAGCAAACCAATTACCTGATGATTGTGAAGCAAAAACGTTTCACAGTTTAGGACTTGCAGCGATTAAATCAGAGAGAAGAAACTGTAAAATTGATAATAAGAAAACATACAAGATTGTAGAAAACTTACTTGGTAAGAAATTTAAATCAAAGACACAATTGGTTAAACTAGTTAGTCTGATTAAATCATCAATGGTTGAATGGGATGATAGAGAATCAATTATCTCAATTATGCAAGAATACAATATCGAGTTCGATGGTGTATTAGAAATGAATAATGCTTTGAAGTACTTACCTACAATTAAGAATAATTGTATGGATTTATCAGTAGTTGACTTCGATGATATGATTTGGCTACCTGTCGAATTAGATATGAATGTCAAACATTATGATGTAGTCTTTGTTGATGAAGCACAAGATTTCAATGAAGTCCAAAGACAATTAATTTTGAAGACTTGTAATGGTGGACGAATGATTGTAGTTGGAGACCCTAAACAAGCAATCTATGGATTCAGAGGTGCTGATTCAGCATCAATGAAATTATTCCAAGATACATTATCTGAATCTCCTAGAGGTGTAAAAGAGTTTACTCTTAGCATTACTTGGAGATGTCCTAAGACAGTAGTTGCAGAAGCAAATCGTTTCTTTAGTGATTACTCATGTAGAGAGGATGCAGAAGATGGTGAAGTAAATGTTAATGTAGCCTTTGACCCTAAAGTTGGTGATATGGTTTTATGTAGAACAAATGCTCCACTAATCCAAAACTGTTTCCAATTAATTTCAGAAGGAATACCTGCCTTTGTATTGGGTAGAGATATTGGTTACAGTCTGCAATTATTAGTTGGTAAGGTAACTAAGAATAACGATATGTTAGTATCTGATTTCTTACCATTACTTAACAAACATATCGAATACCAAATGGATGTATTTAGAAAAGCAGACAAAGAAAGATTAGTTCAATCTCTTGATGATAAGAGACAATGTATTACTTATCTAACTAGAAATGCAAATACCGTTCAAGGTATTCTCGATAACATCAAAGCAATCTTTGGTGATGGAAAGAAACGTGGTGTTATCTTTGCTACTATTCACAAAGCAAAGGGATTAGAAAAAGATAACATTTGGATTTTAGAGCCTCAACTTATGCCTCATCCTATGGCTAAGTCTGATGCAGACAAACAACAAGAGACTAACCTTTGTTATGTGGCAATCACAAGAGCAAAGAAGACTTTGAATTATGTAGGTGAAAGAATTGGTTAAATGTAAAGAATGTAATGATAGAGGAATTATAGCAGTACAGCAAGCAGAAGGTGGTATTGAAATAGAACAATGCTTACCATGTTCTATGAAAGATTATGTTGAATATATTGATTCAGTAGATTTCTTTGATAAACACGGTATTGACGAAGAGGGGGTTGAGTAAGTTGAGAAAAGTCTTGACTTACTCTTCCCTGCTTTTTTTTGGTTTTTTGGGAATTTTCAACTCAACGAAACTAGAACTAAGACAAGAGACAGATAGTAATTTAGAATTACTTTTTCAAAATGCACAAATTATTTCTATTTCTGTTATCTCTGTAACACTATTAGTAATGTTAAAGGATATTAGAAAGTTTAGAAAAAGTGTGCGAAACGAAAAAAGTGGAGACAATAATGTAGCAATCGGAAAAACCGATAGCGAAGTTTTGATTTCCACACCTAAAATAGAAATAGAGGAATTAAAATGAATATATTTATCTTATCAGAAGATGCAGAAGAATGTGCTAAGATGATGTGCAATAAACACGTTGTTAAAATGCCAACTGAGAGCCTACAAATGTTATCAACAATAGCAGACCATTTGGGATATGAAAATGTACCATTCAAACCTGTAATGTTGAATCATCCCTGTACTATTTGGGCTAGGGAAAGCCAACAAAACTTCTCTTTCCTACTAACACATACCGCAGCATTATGTGCTGAATATACAGTTAGATATGGAAAGAAACATAAGGTTCAGAAATTATTATTATTACATAATGACTTATGGGCTAATGTTCTCAATGATTTACCCGACATTGGTTTAACACCATTTGCAGTAGCAATATCAGAAGATATGAATTGTAGAAAAGTGGAAGGTTTCAATGATATGACCGTAGTAGAAAAATATCGCCAATACTATCTAGAAGATAAATGGCATATAGGAGATTGGAAAAATAGCCCTCCTTCTTGGTGGCCTAAAGACCATACCGATATTAAAACAAAACAAAGAAAACAAGTCTATGCAAATATGCTTGAAGAGTTCAGGAGAATTAAAGATGCGCTTTAAGAATGTAAAACACGCAGAATATGAAATAATAAGAGCAATATTACACAACCCTAACAATGAAAACTTTATTGTTTCCATCGAAAAAGTTAGGGAAAGAGGTATTCCAAAAGGAGATAGTGTTGCTGAAAAACGCTTTACTAAAGCAGCAGCAAATATTATCTCTATTTTGAGAAACCTTCAAGGTAGTAGGTTATCATCACTACCTGAAGACCACATGGATTATGGTCTTACATTAGAACAAATGATAAAAGAAAGTAAAAGGAGAAATAAAAAATGAATATAGAAGAATATAGATTAAAAATACAACAGCAAATAGAAAATGGAGAGAGGAAACCGAGACCGTTATGTTTACCCGATGAACCCGTGTTAAACGCAAACGGCAATCCTATATCTCGATACCAACATTTAGGAAATTTGTTGTTACATCGTAAAAGTATTAGAATTAATAGGAAGTAATTCGTATGGTTTTCATTATTGAAAAATGTGTAACCTGCAATAAAATCCGAAAGATTTGGAGTAATCAATACGGTTTTCAATGTAAGAAATGTTTTGACCCTAAACCCACTCGGAGTGATTGAGTTGTCAATCATGGTTGAGGATTTTAGTAGAAAACACTATGCAAGATTTACAAATGGTGTTGTTTGCTTGGACGATGTTCAAGCCTTTACTTGGAGTAAATTAAAACCTAGTGATGATTTAACTAAGTTTATTTATCCGGCCACTAAATCGGGAGATGTCTATAAAATAGTTATCTTTCTCAAAGGTGGACAGAATTTTATTACAGCAACTAGCCCTAAGAATCTAAAAAAGGTCATTAGTAGATTCAAGGAACAAAAAACCCTTCTTGGAGAAGATGAACTATGGGAAGAGGAATGACCGAAGAATTAATACAAAATCTAGAAGCAATGAAACATCACTACAATAAGTTAGTGGAGGCTTATGAAAAACTCCCTCATCTATCCATGATGAGGAGAGTAATTCTAGATGATGCACTTACAGTAATAGGTGCAACAATGGATGGTGTAGTTAACGAATTAAAAGATTACACCGATATGTATAAGGAAGAATAAAAATGAAAATGACAAAAGAAGAAATAAAAATATGGAGAGAAAGCCAAAACTACGAGATAGGTCACAAAGGTTGGTCAGTAGTAGGCGATAAATGGTATCAAGTTGAAGTTATCGGTAGAGACTACTATCCCATTACGGGAAATTTTCGTAGGCATATTGTACAAATACCAAATACCAAATATAAATGTAAAAGAATTACATTATACACAAGAAAAGAAAAAGAGGAATGAAAAATGAATATAGAAGAAAGAAAGAAACGAAATGAAGAATTAGAGAGAAACGCCCCAATACCTATTGGTATTGAAAATTTGATAGGTATTACTTGGATTAACAAGTATAATCAATCAGTAATAGAGATAGTAAGAAGTAGGGTCACAAACACAGGATTAGTATGTTGGTATAGTGGCACAGATGAAATGTTTTTTACTAGAGAATTAAATAATCATTGGCGTAGAGTATCAAAGGAAGAGGAATGAATATGGAAAGAAATGTAGAATTTAGAATGGTGAATGATGATGAGATGCCTCCGTTAGTAATAACGATGAATGAGGATGATGAAGTTAAGGTTGTATTAAACCAAAATCATTTGATTTGGTTATCATTAAATCGTAAAACAATCGGTGGTTTACCCGAAGCATTGTATAAGAATATAGATATCTTACTAGATGGTTTTCTTAGAGAACAACGTCAAAATGAGAGGATGGAATAATGTCTACTTATAGTAGATTAACTAACAAGTTATTAGCATTATCTAATTCTGACGATTACGAAGAAGCAAAGAAAGAATGGAGAATAACAGGAAAAGTTTGGAAGGAAACTCCCAGTGTAAGAACAAGGAATCATGTTTCCGGCCATCCTAATTCTTGTCTTTGTGGGCATGATATCGTTTATCATTTTGAAATTGAGAATACTGAAAATGGAACATTAGAAATTGTAGGTTCAACTTGTATCAACAATTGGATGGTTCTTCGACACATGGAAGAGAAATTAAAAATTGATAGAAGAACTATCACTGAAAAGATGATTGAAGAATGGAAGCAAAATGCTGTTCAAACTTTAATAAAAGATGCTTGGTGGGAAGAAAACGGAGAAGAATTTACTAACACTTTCAATCAAATAAAGGAATTAGATTTAAGAATCAATGTTAAAAAAACAGGTAAAACATATTGGGACGAAACTCTCAAAGATTACAGACCTGAAACTTTCATTCGTAAAAGTAGTGACGGTTTATATGGTACTCCTACTTATGAAATGGCCTCTATTGTATGGAGATGGAATCATCCCGACAACACTAGAAGGCAGAGAGACAGTAAAAGAGGTACTCCAAACAATAAACTTATGGAAGATTTAGTTTTATTTAAAATAAATATGCAGAAAAATCTAGACGTTATCAACAAAGAAGACTCTATTGATTCAGATAGAATAATCCATCTAGAAAATATTGATTCGTATATTTCTAAAAAATTAGTTGCAGTAAATGATAATGATTTAGACCAACAGAAGTTCCTACATAGTTGTAAATTTTACGGCATTAGACCCTTTACAACAGGTGAAGCGGTGAATAGTTGGGAAAGAAGATTTCTAAGAGATATGAGAAGAAAGATTGTGAGAATGGAGAGACCTTCACCTAAACAATGCGATAGTCTTATTAATATCTTACAAAGACGTAATGATGTTCTCTTAGGAGACAACGAGGTGCATGAAAATGGCTAAAAAGAAAGAAAAAGAAGAAGAAAAACAACCGGAAATAACTAGCGAGCAGATTATTGAGAGCATGAAAGGAGATTACACAAATCTTTTAACATACGCTCAAAGTCTAGAGAAAACAGTGCAAGATTTGCGTCAAAAGATAGAAGTTTATGAAGCAATGCAAACACAACTCCTCGGTGATAAAAGAGAATTAAAATCTTACATATCATCGTTAGAGAACACGCTTAATCAAGCGAGACAATCAACACAGTCTTGAACATAGTTGAAACTAAAAAAAAAGGAAGTAATAAAAATGAAGTTAAGAATAATGAATGAAAAAGGACATACAGAATTAGATGTTACGACATCTGAGATGATTGAACAGATAGCAGAACACCCAACTCATTGGGTTTATGTTGATAATGACATGGTTAGCCGTGAATCTATTAACGACATAAATTGGAATGAAGTTGAAACTGTTAACTTAGTTCAAGCAATTGTTGGCGGAAACCAATAATTCTGTAATGATATTTAATATCGGCTTACCATAGATATAATCTCTATCGGTAATTACTATATGGTGTTTAACATCGTTAAGTAATCCCAGTAACGGGAGATGTTACCAAACGGGTGCGAAGCCCGTAAAAAACTAAAGATGGGAATTAAAATGAAATGTAGAAATTGTAATAAAAAACTAGGAACAAGAAACCATACAGCAAGAAAAAACTCAACAACAAATCTTTGTTTTTCTTGTATTAGAAATCCCCCACTAGAAGACAGGTGCGTTGGGATTACCGCAAAAGGACATAGATGTAAAGTAATTAAGTATAGAAATACTGAATATTGTAAAATACATCTAAATCAAAAAAATAAAATTCAAATAACTAAAGGAGAAATTAAAAATGAAAATAAAATATATAATACCAACAGTAGGTGATGGTGGAAATCAAATAACATCAAGCCTTCTATTAAGAATCGAAAACAAAAACAAGAACATATTCCGCACATTATATGAGCGAAATATAAACCGTCCCAAAAGTACATTACTTGCTAAAAAAATGGGTCTAGACTCATATAGACACTTGCGTAATGCGGATAAGATTTATGATTATAACACAAAAAATCTAAATTCTTTCGGTGAAAGAATTATTACTTGTAGAAGAACACACATGAATACCACAGTAGAAGGTGCTGACCCCGTTCTAGAATCTCTTTCTAAAAAGGTTGAGGAAGTACTTTTTCCTCACAAACTTTACGATACGAATAAAGATAATTTTATGAATACTATATCATTCAAATATTACAACGGACAGACTAAAATATTCTACGGCAGAACGAATAAAAGATATTATATCAATGGCCTACCTAGAAACAAAGCAGATGTAGTCAAGGCGATTAGTAAGATAATTCTAAGAGCAGCATTAACAAGATGTTCAAAACAATTAACTACTTACACATTAAAGGTTACTACCTTCCCCCACAATGTTCTGTATGCTTTGGAAAATAGAACACCATATCATTTCAATCATCAATTGAGACAGACAGAAGTTGTTATTAATACCAAATTAATTAGTGATGATGAATGTGTATTAGAAATATCTGACAGTGTTTGGGGCGTTTTATCTACTAAAGAATTGAGTACATTTATTGATTACTTTAAGTTCGGTAAGAAAAGAAGTAAGAAGTGGAATGTTGGCGTTACCAATGAGTTCCTTTGGGAGCAAACGATGGGTAGTAAACCAACCTCTACCGAATTAGAAAAGATGACACAATGGTTGTTACAACATAGAACTTCGGACATTGTAGAAGATAGGGCAACTAAATTATTGTTCGACATTGCAGCAGAAACACCCGAAATTGATTTCGTACAATTTAGAAATCCTAAGAATAAAGCGTTGTTTGTTCATGGTAAATATTGTGATTGGCTTATTACTTATACAGGTGATGGGATGAAAAGAGGTAATCAAGATGTTTCTACACATCAGATTGTTGGTTTTTCCGAAGATAAAGGAAATTGGCATGGTATGAAACTTTCCGGTTCTATCTGTATTGACAATGTTTCTAAAGGGGCTAGTATCGGAGACCAATTAACTGCAAGAGCATTAGCATTGATAAATGAAGATATAGCAGCACATCACCTATACACAATTAGGCCATTAATAACAGAAGAATTAAGAAACGGAAGTAAGGTTATGGCTAGGTTGGACAGAAGTAAATTAAACCATTGGTCTCAAAGAAAATGTGATGAGTACTTACACAAGAAAAGAATGAAGGAGAATAAATAAAATGAAAATATGTAATAAATGTAAAAAAGAATTAGGAGACCTTCGGGTCAAAGATGGCGATTGTTGTAGGATAATGGTGATGAAATGAAATGTGTTGAATGTAATTGCACCACCACAACTTTCGATGAAAGAATGGGTGAAACTATTTGTGCTGATTGTGGTTTGATATTATCAGTAAATATATTTGAAGAAACTACTAAAACTATTTTTATTCAAGATGATGGTAAAAGTGGTAGCGGAGGGGTTTACTCTAGAACTAGTGACCTAAGTAAATTAGGTTCTATTATTGAAAGGAAGGATGTTAAAAGTAAAACTGATTATAGTTTGATAACAAACAATATAAGAATTAATCATAATGATTCAGAAAATAAAGTATTAGTTGCTACGGGTATTTATCTTTCATATTACAATGGCGGTAAATTAAAAAACGAAGTTATTAAAAAATATAGAATATTAAAAGATGAACATTTAGTTAGAGGTTTACCTTTAGATGATGTAGCAGCAGGTATTGTATATTATGTACTAAAAGAAAGAGGAGTTCCCGTCTCTCTCAAAGATTACTCTAAGAGAACTAAAGTTCCAATAAAGAATATTATGAGAACTACTAAAAGAGTAACTAGAAAGTTTGGTAAACCGCACATATTTAGTCAACTAAATACAGACGAAATAGTTTCTAGTATTATAGATAAACTAAACTCTAGAGAAAAAACTAGATTTAAAGAAAAGATAGAAGGTGATATTAGAATGGATTGTTATAATTTTGTGGATTATGCAAAACAATGTTATGACAATTTTGATTTAACCTTTACTACTAGTGATATAGTAGCAGCATTATGGATTGTAGGACAGACCTTCAATTCACGAAGTATTACACAACTAGGACTTGCAGATTGCAGTACAGTTAGTGAAGTAACAATAAGAGAAAAAGCAAGAAAAATGTGTAATAATCTTAATTTAAATAAGAATAAATTAAGGTCTTATACAACAAAAAATATAATGAATGGAGTAAGATAAAATGATAAGAAGAAAAATGACAATGGAAACAACAACAGGAAGAACTACAATAGATATTAATTATTGTACTGCTTTTTCCATAAGAGAAATAACAAAGAAAGGAGTCTTGTCTAAGGCAAAGTATGAATTAGATATTCATATGCAAAGCGGTACTATTTTTACCGCTACTGTTACAGATAAAGAACTACTAATCTTTACAAACTTATGGGAAACAGAACGAGAATATCACTTGTCTCTTTCTGAAACAGAACCAAAAGAAATATATGAAAAAGAGGAATTAGAATGAAAACAAAGAAATTAAAACAAAGAAAATTATTGATAATTGGAGCAGGTGGAATAGGTAGTTACCTAGCATCCTTCCTAGAAAGAATTAGCGAAGGAAGACAGGCATTGTATGATATTACAATCTACGATGATGATAAGGTAGAAGAAAAGAACCTATCCTATCAAAACTTTAGTGTAGAAGATATTGGTAAAGCCAAAGTAAAGGTGCTTGGTAATAAAATTGGAATACAATCTGCTATCAACGATAAAAGAGAACACCAAGTTCTTACTGCTAAACAATTAACTGAAAAGAAGTATGATTTAGTTATCTGTTGTGTAGACAATTTAGCGGCTAGAAGACTCCTTTACAAAACAGGACACGGTGAAGACAGTGCTGTTAAGTGGTTAGACCTTAGAGGGCAAGGTAGGAACGGAGTATTGATTTCTTACAAAGTTAATCCAATACTAATACCGGATTTACTTGTCGGTGCAGAAGGTTCATTCAGTTGTCAAGGTGGAGATTGGGATGGTTCGGCTAAAGATATTAGTACTATGCACATTGCCATAGCAGGTATTGCAACCCAATGGATTCAACGTTGGTTTAATGATAATAATGACGTAGCAGATAAAATGGTAGTGAATGTATGAGTGAAGAAGATACAGAAATAGATGATTTAATAGAAGAAGATGTAGGTAATATAATGAATGTTATTGCAACAGATGGTTTTTACTTACAAGCAGAAATAGTAAAGGTATGTTGTCCTGTTTGTCTAGAAGAGTTCATGGGAACTAAAAGACACGCAGGTGGTTTCATAGCCGGACATAGAGCATTCCATGAGTTTGAGAACTCTCAAGACTTTATGGTAGAACAAATGGGGGGAATATAAAAATGAAAGAAGAAAATAAAGAAGAAATGAATAATGAAGAAAATAAAGAAGCAATGAAGGACTTTGATTGGAAAGAACACATTAGGAGTGTTTACAAAGATATGTCTAATAGTGAAGGTGGTGTTAATTTTGTTAGACCATGTGCAGATACAGAAATGTTTCTATCCGCTATTTGGCAAATGTCTGATGAAGTATTAGAGGGCATGGAAGTACAAGTAGTAATAGATGACAAAGATGATTTGTATATTAGTAGCGGTACACCCGCTTTCGTATCGTTTCAAGGACACGAAGATGAATTAGTAAATGGCGCACCAATGAGAATACCGATTAAGAGTTGGATTCATACACACCCTTTCGGTGAAGCATACCTAAGTAGTACTGATTGGAAAACTGTCAATACATGGAACACTATGATGAAGAGTGCAATAGTATTAGGTGATAATCAATACCTAGCAGTTAATATGAATAATGAACAATACGAAGAAGGAACTTATTCTGCAAAGAAAGTTTTCTATGGTTTGTTGCAACAGACAGTTTTTGATGATATAGAACCTACAACGGATGGTGAAGAATAAATGAATGGTAAAGAATTAGTTGAGAACACAAACAATATTGCTAAGGCTGTAAAGACATTAGTTAAAGATAATAATGAACTAACAGATTTAGTTTGCTACATGAGAAAATTATTAGATGAATGTCTTCACGAAAATAAGGAAGGAGATTTAGTTATGTTAACTAATGATGATAAGAAATTATCTAGAGCATTTGAAATTATGATGTTAGTTCAACATGAAAAAGATTTAGCGAAGGAAAGGAAAGAACAACTTAAAAGGCATTTCGGTAATCCGAAAGACGGGCAACAAGGGTTAGGTGCATTTAAATGAATGAAGAAAATAGTAGACAAACAACATTGAAAGAATTTGGATTAGTATTCTTGGTAGCAGTAATGTTATCAGGATGTGCGGGTGAAATTATTCCCGACCCACCAACAGATGACGATAGAGTTATTCCTAACTCTTCTACATTAGAAGGTTCTTTTACAGTATTAGTTGGAGATAATAATTCAACTACTCCTGTAATAGTATTGGGTAATTCAACAACATGGTTAGAGGTAATCAATTGTAATTATACTGCAACCCATCTAAGTTTTACAGTTGATAATAATACTGTATCTTTTCACAATTATACCTTTGAAGTCGGAGGTTATGTTTCACAAGGAAACACACTTTGGTCTAACGGCTACGCTCCATCAATAGGTTCAGTAGAATTACATTTCTCTGATTTTACATATGATATAACAATTAATTATACTGTTACATATAGAGAGTGGAGAGGAACAGAGTGAGTGGCTGTCTTTATTGTGAAGATACTGTTTATCGGCATGGTTTTTGCTACGAATGTTATTGTAGGGAAAAGGGCTTCTGATGGTTAAACACAAGGCGGTTACTATTCAGTTCCCTGCCCCACTACCTGCTGAAATTCTATGTCCTATTTGTGAAGGAAACAAATGTAAAGTTTGCGATATGACAGGTAAGATGAAATTAGTAGTTGATGCTAAAGTACCAATACAAAGAAATCTAATAGTGAAATATGTTTCTAATCATTTAGAATCTATTGCGTTAGAATTATCTAGAAACTATGGTCTAGTTCCCGAAGTAAATACAGAAGAAGTATTTGAGTGTGATGAAAAAAGACAGTATGAGATTGTAAAGATAAGTAGTTTAGGTGGGGTGATTTGGGTAGCAAATAGATTAGATGATTTAGAATCGCCTAGATATTTTACCACACTTAAGGAACTTACTAGATTTAAGGAAGGTTGGTTTACATGAGTGATGATATGGATATTATAGCGAGAGTTCCTCGCAACGCTACTACCGAACTACTAATTAAAACAGGTGAGTTTTGGAAAGTAGAAGTAGTAGATGTAAGATGGTATTCCGATGGAAAGCCAACAAGAAAAGGAGTCAGAATAAATATGGAAGAATTACCTACGTTAATTAAAGCGTTGGAAAAAATAAATAATAAAAATGAGGCGAATAAGGATGACACTAATTAGATTTGCAAGAATGTGTGAAGCAATAGAACTACAAGACAGTACAAAAAACAAAATTAGAATAATAGACGAATCTCTTAGTTCATTTTCTAATCCAAAAATAGTTATAGATATACTTAGTCTTAATTTAGAGGTTAATTCTATTGGTAACAAACGTGCTATAACTTGGATAGCAAATGCATTAGAATTATTTGATGCAGAAGTTAAAGCAGAAGAAGAAATATGGGGAGATATTGGTGAAGGTATGTATCAATTCCTACCCAACGGTAAAGAAAGTAATTACACCATTAAACAATTGTATTCTCTATTAACATTAGACTGTTCCAGTATTAATAGCGATTCTTATACTACCTTTGCTGAGTCAATTAATAATATGTCTAATTTAGAATTAAAATGGTTTATTCGTTATTGGTTGAGGACACCTAGAAACAATATTTCTAATTCTACTGTTGTTAAAGCACTTAAAAGAAGATTTCCCAACCAAAAGGTAGAATATCTATCTTCCATACAACCTGTTTCCACTGTTTTTCAATATTTAGAGCAAGGAAAAGAACCTCCTACTACTATTCAAACAGGAATGTTTCTAAAACCTTCATTAGCAAAATCTTATTCTAATAATTTACCTAAAAGATATATTTTAGATGTTAAATATGATGGTAATAGATACCAAATACATAAAAATAAATCTGATGTATTAATTTTTAATAGGAAAGGTAAGATAGTAAGTAATCAGTTTCCCGATGTAGTAGAACAAGTTAAAAAGTTTAACGCCAGTACTTGCATTTTAGATACTGAGATATATCCTGTCATCGAAAACGGCAGTATAGACCCTGCACCACACAAGAAAATGGCCGCTAGGGTTCATGCTAAAGATAAACAAGAAGCCATGCTTAAATGCCCTGTTAAAATGGTTATATTTGATATAATACAATACATGGGATTCCTGTTAATTGATGAACCATATGAAAAACGTCTTATTCATCTGAAAGATTTTCCTATCGAAAATAGAGTGTGGTCGTTTTCTAGAGAAACTACCATTGCAGCAGCCTATAACACTTCTATTAACAGTGGTTTTGAAGGTATTATGATAAAAGATTTAGATGCAAAATACAGAAGTGGTAGAAGTAGTAATATTTTGAAACACAAACCTCCTAGAATCGAATTAGATTTAGTTATAACTTCTGCTAAATATGGTGAAGGTAAAAGAGCAGGTTTGTTTGGTTCTTTTGGTATTTCAGCCAAAACTAAAAATGGTTATCAAAGTGTAGGCAATGTTGGTAGTGGTTTATCTGATGGGGATTTATTATACTTAACAACAGAACTTAAAAAAACTATTGATAAGTATGCTTCCGATGTATTCTACGTTCTACCTAGAATTGTATTAGAAGTAAGGTGTGATTTAATATCACAAGATTCCGATGGTAATTATGGTCTGAGATTTCCTAGAGTTGTAAGAATTAGGAACGACAAACACGCTTACAATTGCAGTACAATGGAAGATATAAAAAATATGATATAGAAAATGCGATAGGTAAAATATTAATTACCTATTGCACAAGGAGTTAATATGCTAGACCGCAATATTGTTCTCGGTGTTTGTTCTGTAATAGCAAAGCCGACTGTATCAATTATCAAAGCGGAAAGGTATAGTTTAGGTTATAGAGTAAAATTATCAATAGTCTTTAGGAGTAACGGTGGAAGATTACAGGCACTACACCGTTGCTTCTTACAAAATAATATTCAAAGTAAATATAAAACATCCGAGTCTAAAAACAGACAAAGACCAATATTAACTATATCTAAGTCAGATGATATAAATAGATTTTTACAGACATATGATATGTCATCGGTATCATTTGACAATAATTGGGATGTCTTTAAAGAAGTTAAAGATATAATAGATACTAACCGACACAAGACAATGGATGGTCTTGATGAAATACTAGAATTGAAGGGGTATCTAATATGAAAAAGAAAGAAGAGTTGTGTCCTAGATGTGATTTAAGACCTACTAAAAACGGTAAACATATTTGCGAAATGTGCAACCTTTCAATTCTAGAAAACAAACCCGTTGATTCAGTTAACGATACCGAAATATTAGGTTATCACATACACCAAATACTTTGGGAAGGATGTCAAGATTGTGGAAATAATAATTTTCATTGTGATGCGGGTGTTGTAGAAGAAAACAATTTAAAGTGGTACATAATACAAGTACAATGTCAAAAATGTAATGTTAATTACGAACAAATAATGGAAGTGAGAATGAATGAGTCTAATAAAAATAAGCAAAGAACACACAAAGAGTAAACCAATAATAGTACTAGGCAATACAAAAATGGATAAAATGAAAAGGGCTATGTCCTTTGTATCCGATAGTCCCATAGTTATGTATGCTAACGAATATAACATATCCGATAACTTTAGTATCCCTAAAGATGTAGGTATTATTATTGACGAGATGCACTACAAACCTAATACTGATTTAATAAGAAGAACTGTATTAGAATATGCAGGTCAAGTTGTATTAATTACTGATAGTAAAAAGGCAGTACCTACTACTTTGTATAATTTATGTGATATGAAAAGACCAACAGAAAAGTTAGATGTTCTAAACATATCTCCTAGAGCCGATGAACCTATTAATTATGATTTAGATATGTTTACATTGGTTAGAGAATATCTAACTAATAGAGATAGAGATGAAGTTGCTACCAAATTAAAAATGAACAGTCCCGCAGATAATCAAATATTATCTTGGATTATCCCAAACATAAATCCAAACAAAATAGCATTCATTGATAATAATGTGAAAAGACGTTGGGATAGTTCTTACTTTTATGAGTTGTTAGCATATTCTCATAACGGTAAACTTAGTGCTAAGATGGTGATGCCTACTAGAAGAAAGTATTCTAAGTTAGGTAGTATTGCTAGTAGGTTAGGATTAAGAAGACACGAAACTTATCTTCTCAATGATTTATTGAAAGATGATAAGTTCAAAAAATATGCAATGACTAAGTTAGATAATTCAGAATGTAGGTTATTGAAACTTGGAGAAAAAAGAAAAATAGAAACAAAGAAGGTAGTATTACCTTCACCCACTTTAGATAAGTGGTTATAAAAATAAAGAGGAATAAAAATGAGAAAACAATTGAATGATAGAAAATATAAACGAAGAATGGATAAAATGTTAGATTTATTAGAGAAACAAAATGAACTGTTTCTAAAACTAACAAATGAACTACCTGTCTTACAAGCAGAAGTTAATCGACTTAAATCTAAATTATTATTATTAAAAGGAGAGGAAGAGTAATGAAAACTAAAGACGACTTTGAAATTTTACAATGTGTTATTTGCCTAAAAAACATAGAACATAAAATGTTATTCGGTAAAGTTTTCCGCACACAAGGCCATAACGCTGAACCAATTGCATTAGGAAGATGTTGTGATTTTTGTGATTGTATGGTAGTTGAACCTTCTAGGATAGGAGGCTTGTTTGACAAACCTATTGACGTTATTACTTATGGTCTAAGAACCTACAAAGAAAGAATGGCTAAAGATAAAGCCAATGGCATTACAACTAAAAGTTTGAAACAGAGGGCGATACAATGAGTGAATTATGGACTGAAAAATATAGGCCAACAAGACTTAATGAAATAATAGGACAGACTAATTTTGTATTAGATGCAGAACATTGGGTTGCCAATAAAGAAATGCCTAATGTTTTATTGTACGGTGTAGCGGGTGTAGGTAAAACTGCTGCTGCTATTTCCTTAGCAAACGGAATACTAGAAGATAATAGAAAGAATAACTTCTTTGAGATTAATGCTTCTGATGATAGGAAGTTAGAGACAGTAAGAAATAGAATCAAAGAGATTGCTTCTACTAAAAGAATTGGTGATGTACCCTTTAAGATTATTTTACTAGATGAGATGGATGGTATGACTAAAGATGCACAAAATGCATTGAAGAGAATTATGGAAAGGTATGCTGATAATTGTAGGTTCATCATTACTTGTAATGATAGACATAAAATTATTAATCCTTTGATGTCAAGATGTGCTAACTATAATTTTAAGCGTCTTAACAATAAAGACATGAAATACATATTGTGCGAAATCTTGTCAAAAGAGAACATAAATACACATTCAGAAGAGGAATTAGATAAGTTTATTATATATTTACAAGGGGACTTAAGACGAGGGTTGAATGAATTACAGGCTTCATCGGCAAGTAAACGAACTCTCCAATATCAAATAGACATGAATATGAAACCATACTCTGAAATTATAACAATGATAAATGAAAATAACTATGAAAATGCTTTAGAGAAGGTGCATAAATTGATTTACGATTCAACAGACATGAAGACTATATGTATTAATTTACATACAACAGTTCTAGAAACTGAAAGTGATTCTAGTTACAAGTTCAAAATGCTTCGTATAATTGGCGAAACAGAATGGCGCAGTAATAACATGAATCCTAAAGTCTTGGCATCTTGGATGGTAGGACAGATGATAAAATGATAGAGTTACTTTTGGGGTTGATTGGATTGAGAATATTAATTAAAATGTTAGATAGTAACGGGGGGAGAAGAAGATGGTAAAAAGATTCTTTGACTTTAATAAAGATGGAGTTGTTGACAAAGATGACTTTGAACATCTCATACTTAGATATGAGATAATCGTGTTAGGTGGTATAGCACTAATTATACTACCAATATTAAACACGTTAAATTACATTAGTGTAGATTCCAATTTCTTTTGGGTGCTTTGCGGATTAGTAATGGCAGCCGAAGGATTGGTTGAAATAAAATACGAAAGGAAAAAAAGGAGAAAATAATATGAATGAAGAAATGAAAAATGAAATAATGAAAGCAGCAGAACTGCTCGGTTTATCCGAGTCAGATGCTATGAGTAAGTTCGAGGACATATGTACTAAGAACAATCTCGATGCATCTAAAGAACCTCTATTGGCTAGAGGACTTTGGCGACAATATTTTAGTAGTGCTAGAAACATACTAAACCGCGAAAAGACACAAACCAATACGAACAATTCTTTCTATAAGAAAGCATTTGGGTTCTTTGTATCGCTAAATGATGCAGTAGATATAATGGCACTGGATAGAGATAGAGTAGTAAAAGAGTACAATAGAGATAGTGATTTAACTTACTCTCTTGGAAAAGTTGCAATCTTTGCACAAATAGAAGACGGAAAGTTTGAAGGAAGAATGATGAGAGACAATGAAGAAAGAGTCAAAGTTATGGAAGCCTTACCTGAAAACAATGTAGCATTAGATAACGGTCTATTCTTAGTACCACTAAATACTAATGACGCAGCATGGAACAAAAAGAACTACGGTAAACCTACACCTGTTTCAGAGTGGAGAAGAACCGGAGTTTTCGTTGGTGAAGTAGACGGTAGGATGGGAGCATTCGCTTTTAGTTACAAAGGTGATTCATCTCTTACCTTTACACCTAATACTTTTGAATGGGTACACTTTGATGCGTTCTTTATGAACGAAGATTATAGTACTATCTTTGGTGGTAAATCTAGAACAATGGAGTCTTTAATTCTTAACGATGATTTAGCAGAAGAAGACGATAGAAAGAGAGTACCATTCGGTTCTGTCCAAGACATAATTATGGAATACTGTACTGAAAATTACAGTCCATTAGTTGACTTAGAACAGGCTCATAGCAATGCTGCATCTAGACCATACAAACAACGCTATGTTGTTACTGATGGTACTGTTACTAGTATTAATATGACACCGACAGGTAATGGCAATAGAATCATTAACATTGACGATTTAACCACCGAGTTTAATTTTGATAATGATGGTTTTACAGCAACTACTTGTTGGATTCCATCTTCTTTAGTAATTGATTTTGGTATCGGTTCAGAAGTTATTATAGTTGGTAGAACAAGTCAGGGAACAGATGACGAAGGCGCATTAAGACCTGTAACAATTAATGTTAGTGGTATCTATGTTATTAGTGCTAGAGGCGGAAGTCCTGAATTAATCGAACACGTTGAATCAGAAGAAGACGATTGGTTCTTTGACTGATTATGTAAAAGTGTAGTCATGCACATATTGTTGGCTATAAGGGTGCAATACCCTTTAAATTAAAAGGAGAATATAAAATGAAAGAATATGAAATAATAAATGAAACAGTAATTAAAGGAAGTAGTTATTGGTTTAATGTAAGTAAGGTTGACTTTACTACTAGAAAACTAAATGACATTACAGGACAATATTGGGTTAAGTTCCATTTCTCTTCCGGTAAAGAAATAAGAATAATAGTAGAAGAAGAAGATTTAGATGAACTAGTAAATATCTTTGATTATCTATTATAATATAAATGGTGATAAGAATGACAATGAGTTATGAAGAAAGAAAGAAAATAATAATGCAACAAATACAAGACAGAATGAAGAGAGAAAAAGAGTTCCTTCTATTAGGAATTACAGGTAATCCTAAAGTTGGTAAATCCGGTTTAGCAATGGATTGTAGAACAGAAGAAGAAATTAAGAAAGGTATGACAGTAGAAATACTAGACCTAGATGACGGTTCTACTGCTACTTGGGATTCTGCATGGGATAGAGATGAGAACATAAGAGTGTTCGTACCTAATGTTTGGAATGAAGATGGTTCAATGAATTGGGATGAAACATTCCACAACTGTTCTACTTGGATTAAAATGTTAGAAGAACAAATTAAAGAAGGAAACGTAAAGGCTGTAATTTTAGATGGTGTAGATAAAATCTACGAAGGTTCTAGTGATGTACTTCGTAAATCGTTAGTAAAAAATGCAGCAAGAAGCGGCTCTGTAATACAGGATTCAGATACAGTAAGAGTAAGTCCGTTGGATTGGAAAGTTAGAAATAAGATTTATGATAGAATCATTAATCCTTTTGTAGCATTAAGAACTAATAGGTTTCTTATTACACACATGAAGCCCGTCTACGAAGGCATCGGTGCGCCCGTAGCAGTAGGTGAAGTACCCGATTGGTACAAAACAACCCCTCACAAACTACTACAAATAGTAAATATAAAAGAGCAAAAGTTAGGAAAGAAAACTACCTACATGGCAACCTTAGTTGCAAGTAAAACTAATTCCAAATTAGTAGGTAAGAAATGGCCTGTCTTCGTGTTAGAAGAAACAGGAAATCAATGGAATGGAATATCTGAATTAAAAACAGGTGAATTATAATGGAGATAAATAGAAATGAAAATAATAATAGAAGCAAAGGAATTGAGTGAATTAGTAGAAAGCGTAGCATTAAAAGGAAGATATTTTGATGGTGGGGAATCTAAAAATGGTATGTTATCAGCACACGCATATTTAGTAGTCAGTGAAAATAGATTACAAATATGGAATGCTGATAACACCACCATTTGTGGATTGAACCATGACTTAGCAGAAGCAACTCATGTCTCTGTTGAGAATGGTTCAGCAGTAGTTGACATTAAAAAGACTGTAAAATACTTGAAAGGTTTTACAGGTGTCGTAACTGTGGAGGCAAATGACTTCTTATTTGTTAGTAGTGAATCATCAAATGCTACCCTACCTTTAGTGGTTGAACATAGTCATCAACCTATGATTGATATGTTAGTAGAGTTCGAGAAAACAGTAAGGGATGTTAATGTAACGTTCCCTACATTTAGAAGGACTACCTTTGAAACTAAACTTCATGTTTCTTCTCACGCATTATCAGAAGCAACAAAGGGATGTGATGTAATCAATACTGCTAGATACAAGTTCGACTACAATGATAACACATTTACAATGTCGTCTATCAAAACTGATTTAGATAAGTATGAAACTACAATACAACCAATGACTAGAGATGGTGAATCTTCAACAGTAGAGTTTACAGGTTTCTTTCATGGATTCTTTAAGACAGTAGTTAATATTTATCTCAAGGATGATTCGCCTATTCTGTTCGTGTCACCAACTAGAATACTATTGAAAGCGCCCTACATGGATAGGAGTTAAGAGTATGATAATCAATGAAATTAAAAATGGTATAGGATTAGTTTGGAGAGATGAAAATAATAACAGACTACAAGAAACTGTTTCTTTGAAAGACTACAAACATTACTTTTTCATTAAGTCTACCTCGACTAGACACACTAATTTGTTAGTTAAAGACAACAATACAAGAGGTAAGTTTCAAGTGGACTTGACTTACGAATTAGGAGATTGGGTATCTCTCGAAGGCGAATCTTTGGTGAAGGTTTCTTGGGGTACTAAATCTCCTAGTCTTAGATATCAGATTAGAGAGAAATTAGAAGAGTTAGGTGTCGATACTTATGAAGCAGACATACCACATCATTATCGCTATGCTGTGGATGAGTTAAGTTCTATTCCCGAATATAAAATGCGTAAGTGTTTTTGGGATATGGAGTGGATGCAAGGCGGAGAACATGATGGTAAGATTACCTGTATAGTAATATACGATAGTTACGATGATGAGTATAGTGTATTCGCTTGGTTTCCTAACTTAGAACAGAAACTTAGTATGGAGTTCCTTTACAAATTAAGAAGGAATTATAACTTAAAAATATTCAAGTCAGAAGAATCTATGCTTGACAACTTCTTAACATATTTTATTCAGAAGAGACCGGATATGTTAATCTCATGGTTCGGATGGAAATTCGACTTACCTAAACTAATAGAGAGAAATAGTGCTTACAATATTGATTCAAGAATGTTATCTCCTTTTAATGAAGTAAGAGGGGTTTCTTGGAAGGATAACAAAGTTAAGATATATCCTAAACAAGTAAACGGGTCTTCTCCTATAACACAACCAATTAAGGGAGTGATTACAGTAGCATTAGATTTAGTTTTTGAAAGACAGTGGAATGATTCACAAAGAGGAACATTACCTTCTATGGCTTTAGATTATATTTCTGAATCTGTTTTAGGCGATAAGAAATTAGTTAGTGAAAAGTTTCCTGATAAAAATGAGTTCTTTGCTAGAGGTTGGTTAGAAGATACTGAAACATATCTAGAGTATGCAATAAAGGATGTTGAGTTAATAAAAAGAATAGATGATGAAAACCATTGTATTGATTCAGTTTTAGCATTACAGAAATTACTTATTGCTCCTTTTGATGCTTGCTTCTATGCAAGTAATATGGGTGGAATATATTTTATGCGTAACGCTAATTGGAAAGCACCAACAGGAAAGAAAGGTGAGAAGGTTAACTACGATGGAGCAATGATATACAATCCATTAACAGAAGGCACGAATGGAAGATATGATAACGTAGCCGCGTTTGATTTCGCTTCTCTATATCCTTCAATGATTATTTCACGGAATATATCATGGGAGTCTAAATCTAAAAGTCCTACTGAGTTTGCAGTTAATCTAGCAATACCTAGAGATTTTAGTGAAGTTAAAGAAGAGAGGATGTTGTATTACAATACAGATAAGTTAGGATTATTACCTAAGTCTCTTATTGAACTTAAAGCATTAAGAAACCAATATAAAAAGAATATGAAAGAATCAACAACTAAAGATGATAAGATTAAGTGGAATAATAATCAAATGGCTGTCAAGAGATTGATGGCTTCATTTTATGGTATTACAGCCTATCAAGGATTTGGTTGGGCTGATATAGACCTAGCCGCTAGTATTACTGCTAGTGCTAGAGAGGCTATTAGATTAGCCGCATTTAAAGCGAGGGAATTATAATGAGTAAAAGATGGAAGAAAAGAGTTAATCAAAACAATAAAGAAACAATGAAATTATCAGAATTAATAGCATTAATGATGAGTAAATATTCTATGACCGAAGAAGAACACAACGCAATATTAAGTTGGGAAGAGTTCAATACTAAAATAGAAAGACAACCATTAACAGAAGAACAAGCAAAACAGACATTTTCAATAGAAGCAATTGCAGGTGTAACTGCTACATTTCATTTGTGGCTTTTAGGAAGAGTAAAAGATAGGTGGGAATCAGAAGATTGGGATTTAGATAAAGCCCCTCATGCTATATCTGTTAATGCTAAAGTGGATTGGGGAGATGATATATGACAGAATTAGTTAATTTAACCAATCACGATGTAACATTAGTAAAAACAATTGACGGTGTTCAGAAAAAGGTTGTAATAAAACCTAGCGGAATGTGGTATAGAATGAACAACCAAACACAAGATAGAGTTGATGTAATCGTTCAAGATGGGTTAACAATAGACATATATGAAAAAGGCGATTGGTATGCTAACACTAAATGGAAAGGCAGACATTTTGGTTTACCTTCTCCAAGAAAAAATGTATATTATATTGTTAGTAGGATTATGGCTTATCATAATTTAGATAGAAAAGATTTATTGATACCCGAATCGTCTTCTAATAAAGAAACTAAATATCTGTATAGGATGGTGTTAGATAAATGAAAGTAGTTTACGGACACACAGATTCAATTTATGTACAGTGTGATGATATAGAAAAAGCAAAGAACGTTTGTAGTGAAATTAACGACCATGTTAGGAAATCATTTCCTAATCTATTAGGTTTAGATGAACACCCTGTTACTTTAGAGTTTGAAAAGTATTACAAATCTCTTGGAGTTGGTGCAACAAAGAATAGAAATGCAGGTTTAATAACTTGGAAGGATGGAGAATATCTTGAAGAAGACGAGTTTGTTCTTACAGGTTTTTCTGCTAAAAGAGTTGCACAAACTAAATTAGCAAAGGAAACTCAACTAAAGGTTCTGAGAATGTGGGTTGATGGTGATAGTGAAGAAACTATTACTAATTACTTACATGAGTTATTTAACAGAGTTTTATCGGGAGACATAGAATTATCTATGCTTACCAATAGAACAAGATACCGTGAAGAGAGGTTTAAGGTAAAATGTATGGGAGATTGTAAAAAAATGAAATGGGGGAAGGTTTTCTCACTATCAGAAATAACTGAGAATATTAAAGAACATCGTAGTAATTTTTCTAGCAATAAGTGGAAGTGTTGTAACAAACCCAATCTTAGAACATTACAAGATAAGAAACCTACAATTGGTTCGGGTATAGAAGGAGTGTTGTATTACAACTCTTTTAGCAATACTCCAATAGATGATTCTTACCTTTATCTTAAAATTAAAAATTGTACGAATACTTACATTCATCCCTTAACTCAAGAAGATACTATTCCTTCTTGGGTTTCAGTTAAGAATGAATCAGAATTAAACAACTTTACTCCTGACTATTTACATTATGCTTATCAAGTAGTCAGTAAAGCAGAGCCTATCTACAATGCAATGGGGTGGAATATAGATAATATTACTAGAAGTAGGAATCAAAATTTGGGGGAGTGGTTTTGAAACTATCTTGGTCTATGCAAAGAAGATTAGAAAGATGGAAAATTAAATATGCAAAAATTATAAATTGGAGTATGTTTATCAAAAAAGAAATAGTTAGTGATTATAATAAAATTAAGAAACTATTGGAAAGAAAAAATAAAAAGAAGGTTA
>Ga0181397_1000002_pt1 | contig 77577 bp, 99 predicted proteins | sample 20SPOviralmetaG_FD_130126 | JGI IMG/M metagenome (GOLD analysis project Ga0181397, IMG submission 130126) | Marine viral communities from the oligotrophic San Pedro Time Series (SPOT) site, San Pedro Channel, CA, USA - 20 SPOT_SRF_2011-02-23 | ecosystem: Environmental > Aquatic > Marine > Strait...
AGTAGGGTTTTTTATAGACATTTTCTACGGAATCCTTGAATAGTTCCCACAAGTCCATCTTTTCTTGGATAGGCCCCATATCAGGAGGTAGTCCTGATTCAGACAAGTAATTTTGAATACTTAGCCCCATAGCACAAACAAAATTGTTAGCGGGTTGATTAGCAAAACCTATTTCATTGTGATACCACAGAAAAAGCATAGACTCAAAATCTTCTTGAGTCGGCGGGGAATTGGAATCAAACTGACGCTTAAGTTGTCGCAAAAACAGTTGAAAAGATAGCGTGACATCCCACTTGTCGCCCTTAAATGAGGCTGGTTGCTTCAACCAGTTCAAAGGTGCAGGGATAGCCATGTGTTAAACACTAAAGGCTTACCTACTTAAAGTATCGGTCTAAATTAGTGGCAATTAGATTGCTGCCAACATTGATGAATACTACTCCGCCTAAAACACCCAAGCCATAGGCTAAAACAGGGGCTTTATTGCGATTAACTAATAACAAATTCAAATGAAATGCTGATACAACCAGTCCACCTGCGATTAACAAGATTCCTAATTTTGCAGAATTCATGACTATGCCTCTAATGCTTCTCCGATTTCTCGTAGAGCATCATCTAAGTCGGCACATTCTTCCAAATCAAAGCGAGCCTTGATGTGTTCTACAGTTAATCCCACAATAATGCTGGATGAAAGTGCTAACATAATCAATTTAGTTCCTTCTGCAAGCGAAGGGATAGCCATAGAACTAACAAAACCATTAAATGTGCCGTCAGATTTACCAAATGTGGTCATGACATAGCCTTGAACAATGTCCGAGGTTGCCAAAATTCCTGCCAGAACCAAAGCGTTGCGTAATCTGGTGTTCATCGTCACTCACCATCCTTTAGTGAATAGATGGCTACTCCAATTCCAGAAACAACGCCAAGTGCGGAAGTTAAAAGGACGGGTAATACTGTGTTTTTCACAGCATCGCCTTTCAAAAACAACACTGAACCAGCATTCCAGCCTACAATCAATCCCAATAACGAACCCAGTTGGATTCTTCGGGCATCAAGTTGCAGACTCATGGAATCACCTAACATTTAGCCTCACGGCTCTTAGTTTCATTGACACAGCCATGCTGCGCCTCTACTAAGGCAGTTTTAGCCAGTTATGCTCTGTTTAGCGGGCTCACATTCCTTGAGCGGAAAGTAGGCTTCGCTTATACCAGTCTACATTGCCGGGGTTGATGCTGATTCCCATCTCCAACAGTTTGTTAGCGATAAGAGCGTCAGGTCCGTCATAAAGGGTATACTTAGTGAAAGCATATTGGTCTCCACCGTTAGCGGATGCTCCCCAAGAACCAGCGTTGTAAGCGGTATACAAGACATCCCAAACTTGGCCGGGTAGAACATATACATCAGGGTAAAGGTTGAAGGATGGTTGGAAATCCAGAGAGCGAGGGTAAGGGCTCGCAGTTCCGGGGATACCATCGTTTGCAACATTGTCTGGGTCAAGGAAGTAATCAGTTGTGTTGATTCTCACTTGGACATATGCTCTTGGACCAAGGACTCCCTTTGCAGGTGTGAAACCAGCAAGTTGTCCACGGTATGCACCAGCACCTGTAAGGGTTACAGATGTTGATGACGCAGTTGCGAATTGTGAAGGTGTGCAAGAAATATCTTCAATAACAACGAATTCTGTTGCTGTGGTTTCTGCGGGCTTGGTAATGTTGTTACCAAATCCACCGATAAAGATAGATGTGCTGTTTCCTGCGTTAGTGCTTGTCCAGTTAGCAGTGCTGCTTCCTGCAAGGCCGTTCCATTCATATACTTGACTTCTCATACTCATAATAATCATCTCCATAGTTAGTTTTCCTCAAGGGAAGACCGACTTCAGGCTCCTCCGTTAGCAGGGGCCATTGAAGCACGGGTCTGTTGCTCAATGAGGGAACGCTTATACCAATCTACATTGTTTGGGTTGATGGTGACACCAAGTTCCAAAAGTTTGTTTGCAATGAGAGCATCTGGTCCGTCATACAGAGTGTATTTAACGAATGCAGCGACAACTTGTGTGGTTGTTGTGGTCATTGCTGTGTTGGTGCTGTAAAGAATTTGGAAAACTTGACCGGGTAGGACATATACATCAGGGTATAGGTCAAAGGACTTCAAAAGGTTGTCCACGCTGTAGGTCAATGCGGCACCAGCAGATAGCAAATCAGAAGGTGAACCACGAGGGTAAGGGGAAGCCTTACCGGGGATTCCACGCTGACGGGTAACATCAGGGTTCTGGAAGTAGTCAGTTGTGTTGATACGGATTTGCACTGCACCGCCCAACCATGGGCTGCAAGCAATATCTTCAATCACAATAAACTGTGTTGCGGTTGTTTCGGCTGGCTTAGTGATGTTGTTTCCGTATCCACCAATGAAAATATCAATTTCTCGGTTTGATGGAACTGCCACAGGGACATCGTTTGTGCTTCTTCGTAGAGCGGATGTTGCTGGCGAAGGTGCCAGATTAGCCCACTCATATACTTGGCTTCTCATACTCATTTTAATCATTTCCTGACCTATTCATTGAGGTCTAATATCTATTGGTATTTTTGACTATTTAAAGTTTTACCCATTTTTCGGGTTTCGGGAAGAAATGAACCTGAATGGGGAATAGTTTGTCCAGTTAATTATAGGGTCAGAGAGAGTGAAAATTTCATAAGGTCCTGTTATCATCTGTAAGAACATTTGATTTTGCATCTGGGTTCGGGTCATAACCATGGCCTCGGTTCCTTCAATAACCACAAATATTTCTCCATCTGACCAAATCCACAAACCAGTTTTTCGGTTAGGACAAATTGAAACTGATTTACGACCCCGAATTTTTTGTAAATAAGAGTAAGAGTTGTGGGCTGTGAGTTGGTGCAAACCAAATCCTGCTTTGTTTTGTAAGTTCAAATATTTTTGCAACCAACCAGCATCTACAATTTTCCAATAATCTACATCCATTTCGTCTCGCAATTCTTCTAAACGGCTACGAATGATTTTTCTTTGTTCACTACCATCTACTCCGGGAACATTCCAAAGAGAATCCCAAATAATTGATTGGTCATAAGTATCTATCATATCAGGAAATTCTTTAGATAATTGATTCCAAATTTCTTGGACTGATTGAACATAATTAGGTTGAAGTGCAGGAACTGGAGCGTCAAACATCACACTGAAGAACAATTCCATCTCTTCATAAAGTTCTGAATTCATGAGTTTTTCACCACCCTATTTAAACTATCGGGGCGGAAATGGGTGCAAACTATACCTAAAAGTAGGGGGTAAAAGGTAATAACACCAGATTTTTTGCACCTAACTCTGGAGTTCATGGGGAATACCCACTTCACTTCTTATTATAGAGTTCTTTGGCACGGTTGTAAAGAGCGGAGCCCTTACGGATAGGTTCAAAACCTGTGATTCCCAAATCTTTACGAGCCATACCGACTGCACCAGACCAAGTTTCTGCTCTCTTGCTCATTCTCCAAGGCTTGTCTTTGCCTTTGGGCTTAGAAGTATCAGTGGAAATCTTGCTTTTGGGTTTGCGAGAAACACGCTTAGAGGTAAATTTCTTGGACATTTCTCTATCAAGTTCATAACCATCTGTTTCAGCAGCAAAAGATTCGGGAGTGTTGGTTCCTGAATCGGAAACTTCGTATCCTTCAGGAGTAGCATCAGGAGTGGCTACATAATCTTCGGGATTAACAGCGTCATATCCTGATGGAGTTGCTTCTTCAGCAGCCATTTTTGCACTGCCGGGGCCAATAACGACTCTCATATCATCGCCCAAATCTTGAATAAATCCTGTGGCTTCAGAAACAACAGGCAAATCCAGAACACGGTCAATAACTGGGGTCTTCTTCATCTTACCCAAAAGAATGCCTACACCCATGGTGAGTGGCACAAGTCCTAAAACTCTACCAACAGTCACGCTCTTGCCGCCCAATACTGGGACCATAGCAGGAACAGTTCCTAATTCATAGACTAAATAATCGGAAAAACGAGTGCTAAAGAAACCTGCACCAATAAGCAACAGGCTTCCACCAACAGTATATTCATTCAAAATCTTCATTTAATCATCTCACATTGGTAATTCAAAGGCTGCGCCTGAACGCATTTCAATACTGAATGGGTCAATGCCAGTTAGAGTAGCAACACCCATTAGTAGTGGCACAAGTCCAATAGTCTTGCCCCATGTCCAGTTTAGTCTTCCAGTGAAGCCCCATGGTTTAGTCATCCAAGATTTTTCAGAAGCAAAACCAACGAATACTGCACCGGTGAGTAGAAGGCTACCGCCGATTGTCCATTTGTTCAACAAAGTTCCAGTTACATTTCCAAGCATTTATATCACCTTAATATTGTCCCATTACTGCACCAGTGCCTTCAGCACTAACCATGTGGCGACCAACAACTCCTGTCTTGGCCCCCTCTGCGTAATAGAATGTGACTCCACGGCCAGAGTTGGCCGCTGATGGCATGACATGGCTCAAGTATGTATCAGCCTCGGCAGATGTTCCGGGCTTCATATAGGAACCAAATTCATCATAGACGCTACCAGTTTGGTTAGCGTAAGCATTTCCGGGGACTGTCATGGTAGCCATTTCAGCACCGTAGGAAACAGGAGGTTGTGTGCTGGCTGAAGCAGGATAGCGGGAAGCGATAAAGGCGTTTTGTCCGCCAAGTCCTTCTGCGAGTGAACCACCAACATCAACGCTGGTAATATATGTGCCAAGTTCATCTTCTACAGCCGAGGGTGTAGTGGAGGATTCTGGAGTTCCGCCTCCATAGGCTTGTTCAACACCGCCCGTGGAAGAAACTTCTTCAGCACCGAGAGTGAAATCTGCTCCGTGGCCCATAGGTGAGCGAACCAGATGAGAATACATTGGCTCTTTGCCCATGCCTCTTTGCTTCATATTCAAAGTTGCAGCAACGAATGGTTCTTGGTCACCAGCGAATTCACCAGTAGCGGTTGTTCCGCCATCGGATTCTACAGGTTGCATTTCTCCTTCGCCTTCTGCATTCTTAATATCAGAGTAGGTATAACCTGCTCCTTCGGGGGTGATACCTTGTTGTCCAATAACATTTCCGCTACCAGATTGTGGGAGGCTTTCTGCTCCCAACATCAATCCACTAAGAGTTCGGAAACCGGGGACATTCAAAAGAGCCAAGGCTTGACCAACACCATAGCCACAAAGAACAATTCCACCGACCTTGGAAGCGAGTGAGTATTCGCCCATGCTTCCGCTTCTAACAATAAGTGCGGAACCGAGTCCAAAGGTTGCGGCCATTCTTAGTCCATTTCCAACGACTCTTCCTGCCTTGTAAAATGGGATGATTGTTAGGGCTGCACCCAAAACATTGGCTACAACTACACCAGCAATCCCGATATAGGTTTCTTTGTCTGTAAGAGTAGAAATTGTATTATCTACTGCTCCTTCTACTGTGGTCATCATGTTTATCTCTCCGTGTTTTTGCTATTTAAGTTTGTCTAAAGGCTCCGTGATGTTTTAGTGTAGGTTCCGTTGGCTGGCATCTTTGTGGGTGGCTTATTTACCAACCCTGCCGAGTTTTGATTGAACCCTTGGGCTGCGGTGTTTTGATACACTTGAGCCTTGGTCACTGGGGCAGGAATTACTGAATCTCCCATAAAGGTATGGTTTCTTTGTTTAGAAACTCCTCCATAGGATTCGGCCAAGTTCATTTCTAATTGACCGTTATTAAAATTACTGGCATTAACGGGTTGAGTTCCAGCAATCTCGGAAGTGTCGTCTACTGTGAGTCCTCTTTGAAGTGAAGCAATAGAAGTATCGCCATTCAAAGTAGAAACGATTTTAGAAGCAATGGATTGTTTGGTTCCATAACTAATGTTCTCATCGGTTTCTAAAGCGGTCAGGAATCGGTGTTCAGAACCTTTACCGTATTTGACAATAACGATTTTGTTATTGTTTTCTGGCTCTCCTTGAATCTTGCGGAAGAATCTTCCTAAGAGTGAGGGTTGGTCTTGAGCAGAGGCTACACGAGTTAAACTCCACATAGAATTTTCGGGGTTCCATTCTAAAGATAAATCTCCGAATGATTCGGTAAAGGCAGCGGCGGTAATTGGGCGACTTTCCATTAGGGTCGCACGAGCACCAGCATTGGGTCGCATTTCTCCCAAAGTTAGCCCAAACATTTCATCAACTGACGATAGAGTTTGTGGCAGAGCCTTGAGGGTGTATCCAGCACCCATGGTTTCAGTTACTCCGTGCATTGCAGAATCCATAGGGGAACGCTTAAGTTCTCGTTGAATGGCTAAATCCAAATTCATAGGGGACACTCCTTATGTTAAATTAGTGGCTTTTGCTATTTAAGTTTATTCAGAATGCCGCAAAGCCGTTTCGGGGGAAAATGGATTCAGCATTTAGAACCACACCAGCGGTAGAACCTGCATAGGTATCATATTTAGCCGCCTGAGATTGGTCACTCCAAGTATTTTTAATCCATTGAGGGATATTTACGGTGCGGGTGTCACAAGAGGAATTGCCGCAGAAACCAATATGGAACATATCATAAACCCATTCGGGACAAGAGCCTTCACACTCGTCCGAGTTGTCAATAAAAACAAAGTTAGGAATATTGACTGTCACTGTGTCGGTGAACTCACAAGTTTCAGCCCACTCTCCAAGACCGCTATCATAATCTCGGTCAAACATAATGGTAACATCTAAGCCAGCAATACCTCGTCCCAAACTTTCAAAACCTGCACGGGTGACCTCAAACTCATAGATATTGTATTTGCCTAAATAATTAGTTCCCCAATCATTTCCGGCTTGAATGCCGTCTTGTATGTAGTTTCCCTTGCCGGGTGAGCCATCATACCACATCTTAGCATCAAAATCACGACCCATAAGTATAACCGAAATTGGAGCGATGCCCTTAGAGATTCCCGAGGGAAGGGCTTCCATAGAATATTCAGTGCTGCCTCCTGTGGCTTGTTCTTTCCAACATTTCTTGGTGCTACTTTGCCGGACCATACCTCTGACATAAACTTGAAATTTAAATGATTCTCTCTTGAGCCATTTTTTGGGTCGGACCACTTTAACTGCAATGGCGGCTCCATCGCTCATGGGGTGAATCGGAGTGCAAAGACATTCAGGGACTAATCCTCCAGAAGATTTTGCTAATTTAGTGCCTCCTCCTTGCCAACCCCAGTCGGCTCCTTGGTGCAAACGAGTTATATCTGTGCCTGTGGCTAAATAGGGTTCTAAACATTCATCTCCACAATCTTCTATTTGACCTGCAGGACAGTATTCTTCTTCAGGACTCCAACCACAACTGGTAGTGTAAAGGTCTTTAGCGGCTCGCCATTCTAAATTAGTAAGTCCTGCTCTGACAAAACTGGGTTGGTTAGCATCATCTAAACTGGAATCTCCAGTATCATCATCTCCCGAATCGGGAGATGTGGTCTTAGAATAGAGCCATGCACCTGTGCCGAGGACTCCAACGGCAGCCACAAGCCATGTGTTATCCACACTATCACCTACGCAGTAGGAGTAGGGGGGTCATAACTGCCAATCCACAGGCAGCAATCAAGCCCCAAGGAGTTTCAGATTCGGGGGTGCTATCTCTCATTTGAATTTCTTCAATGACGGAAATGGCTTCCGAAGCATTACGAGGTATCAAAGGTAGGACTTCCATAGGAGGGGCTTTTTCTAATTCTTTACGAGTGGTTTCTATATCACCATTGCGATAGTTTAGGCGACTCCAAAGTGCTGACCCAATTTTTATTTGCCAAGGTTCAGCAATCCCTCTGCCTCCATTGGCTGCTTTTAGGGATGCTTCTACACGAGCCAAACACATTTGCCCTCGCAAATAATCGGGTGATTCTGAATTAGGGAACAACCATTCTTCGTATTCAGCCAGAGGCATAGATGCTACTCGCTGACTTAGGGAGTGTGCAGCGTAAATATCTTTGTATTTATCTTCAGCAACTACTGGCTCAGGGGCTTGGAAAACTTCTTCAGGAACTGGAACTTCAACAACAGGCTCCACAGGTTCAGGAGATTCTTGGAATGGTTCTTCTGCTGTTGGGTCTACAGGAGTTAATTCATCATCGGGAATTGCTTCTGAAATATTCATTTCACCTGCGGGTGCAACTTCTTCTCCTTCTGCGGATTTATCTTTTTTGGCTAAAATAGCCTTTTGTAGTGCTTCGGGAAGATTTTTCTTTTGTGATTCACTCAATCCTCCACTGGATTCTGCAGCCTTTTCACTGGATTCAGTTTCTGAAGGCAAATCATTAACGATAGATGTGTCTGTTTTAATCAACTCATCTTGGAGTTCCATCAACTCTGGAGTTTCTACACCATCTGCCATAACTTTAATTGTGGCTTCTTGTTATTTAAGTTTTGGGTCAAAACCATATGTGTTGATAAGATTCTTTCCAATCAATTTCCTGTGCATCTACTATTTCTATTTGTAAGTCATTACCGTGAACACTTCTCAACTGTTCTGCAATCCATTCTGGGGATGAAGCCACTACCATCCAAGCAGAAGTATAAAAACGAGGCGGAGATTCTAATTGCAAAAAGGCAACTTCGGTAGAGTTTGCACGGGTAGCCGCAGAAATACGAGTAATAGTGGATTGTTTCTCGGGCGGCGCAATTGGGTTCTTATCACGAGGGTCAATTTGCTGCAAGTGAAACTCATAAGGTGCAACCAAAAATCTGGGTCCAAGTGGTGTAGAACGAATCAGTCCTGTGAAAGCATAGCCTGTGATTGACTCTGGATGTTCTACGGAGATTTCTTCGGGGTGAGCAAAAGCAAAAGGTCCCCAATGTGTGAAATGGGCGGGCAAGGTTTCGCTCATAAAATCTTCAGTCATGACCCAAAATTAGGGGCATACCTATTTAATATTATTGCTTTCTGTAGCGGTTCGTGTTGCTTTGTTGAAGATTTGTCTTCTCCTCTTCCTGCACATCAACACGATATGCTTGTATCAATTGGCTCAAATCTTTTTTGATAGCCGCAATATCATATCCTCGCATGATAGAATCCAAATTTTCTACCATGGATTTTGTGAAAACAGGGAAAAACCAATCCCAAGCAGCAGTATAATCGGGAGCATAATTGATGCAATTTTGAAGCCACATAATAAACTGCGTATTGGTTATTTGAACCTCCTTGCCATAGTTTGAAAATCTTCGGTTCTGCAAAAATGGCAAAGGTTTATCATATTGCATAGCATACTTGAAAAATCCATAAAAATTCCTACCTGCGTCCATCCTTCTGTTAAAAAGGGCTGCAACATTTTCAATCCCTTGCAATTGGTTCCCCGTAATTTTTTGTGGGAAAATCTCTCCTCCACGCACAGTGGCTATTGAGAGTTGTTGTTCCAACCATTGTGAAACAATACGGGGGTCGGTAATCTTGTCCATATCATACGAGGATACACCTCTGCCGTAGGTAGTAGAGCCAGAAGAATCTGTTTTTTGGGCAATCCATGATGCGGAATATTTTTCCACGCCGCTTCTGGTGTTGTGTTGATACGGATTTCTACTGTTATATCCGCTTTGCCATCGTTTTGGAATTTCCTGCCCATTAGCAATTTTAATCATTTCCTCTGCCTCTCTTGCCACCCGAGACAAATATTCATTTATAGGGTTATTTCTCCAATTTCCAAACAGCCGATTAACTTCTTGTCGGGCTTTAGGTTCGTGTGTTTTACAAAATACTTTTTTTCCTTTCCCACAGGCTTGACCTGCTCGGGCTCCAGAGGTTAATCTCCATTGACAAGATACCATGGTTAATATATAATCTCACAACTATTTAACTTTTTGGAATTCAAAAAGGAATCATGTCCCGATGCCAATAATGTCCATCGCCAATGAAAGTAGGAATTTGTTGCCAAAATAACATAGCCGCAAGGAAGGATAACATAGCCACATTCCAATTAGATTTAATGGCTTGGTAGATACCCAAGGCTAAACATCCAAAGAATCCGACTACAAAACCTACGGAAATAAGTTGATTTACCCTAAAATTTACATTGCGAGGTAATTCCATGCCTAACACTCCTTAGTTCTACGCCCTAATAAAAATCCGCCTACGGCAGCAAAGACTGATAACATCATTCCTGCACCTGTAAAGACAATTATGTGTTTCTTCAGTTCTTCAAGGGCTTCAGCAGGGAATTGGGGTCTATCTTCTGCTCCAAAAGTTCCTGTGAGTTCAAAATATCGGGACTCTAAAGATTGCAAATTATCTAAATCTTCGGCTGAGGGATTTTCCATATCTTCAATCTCTAACATTCTTGCTAAAATCATATCTTCTTCAGCATCAAGTTTTAGTTTCTTGGTGGCTGAACGAGCATATTCTTGGGAATCCTCATAAGATTCACCTTCATCCAAATATTCATCCATAATTAAATCAGTGATATTTCCGGGCAAATTGGTTTCAGCAGCAAATCCAAGAAAATCTCTAATTTCCTCTTTATTATCTTCAGTTAAATTAGTAATAGGGACTTCATCGTAATTATCTCCTGATAAAAACGAAACATATTCGTGGACTCCTAAATACAAACCTTCGGCTCCATCATGAATGTAATTCCAATTATCTGGGTCATCTATAGGTTCATCACCACTCCAAACCCACCATTCTCCGTAGGTATCAGTAAGTATTTTATCGGCAATATCGCCTTCATATCCTGCGGGGAAGGAACTCTCACCAAAAACTTCTTGCCAGTCTTCAGACCTGAATCTCATCATAGACATACGAGCAGGAATTACTAAAGTGGTGTTGCAAACATCACAGCATCTTCCTGTTTCAGAAAGTGGAGCAGGATTGTGTCCATAACGGCCCACATCATCTCCGCAGAAGCAGCAAGCATTATCAGACATTGTTATCACTCGGTTGATTCAGATTCTTCGGGTTCTTCAGGCTCTTCTGATGCCGAATCAGAAATCCTCTTAGCCACCAAAAATCCTGAAACAACACCTGCGACAAGTAATGCCATCTTGGTGTAGCGGTTAGATTCTACCTGCCCTAATTCTTGGGCTTTCATGGTTTCAGCAGAGCCATACCATTGTGGAACGCCTTGTCCAGAAATTGAAGCGGAGTTTTCTCCCATACCGTTGTAGGCTTCTTCGGTTTCAGCCGAGCCATACCACACAGGAACGCCTTGATTAGAAATAGATGCTGAGTTTTCACCAAATCCATCAGTAAGTGGTCCAGTGTAATCTCCTAACCCTTCTGCACTTCCATACCATTGTGGAACACCTTGTCCAAAGGTAGAGGAATCTTCGCCATAGGAATTAGGGTAGAACCCATCATCAATAGCGGGCATACCCACTCCTGTAGATAGTCCTTCAGCACCCAAATCATAAAAGCGACCTTCGCCATAGTCAGTATGGGTTTGAACATAAGCCTCTCTTCCATCCTCAATATCTACATCAAAGTCGTGTTCGCCTCGGCCGGGTTCATTTCCGAGTTCTTCTTGAATCCCGTCTGTGATTTCGTCTTCTTGTTCCTCGGAAACCTCACCGTCAATATCCCAATCGTAAAAGGTAAAAGGATGGTCATATCGCATAATAACGGGCATATCTTTTTCTTCATCAATGCGGTCATGGCTAATATCGCCACTACCTTCGGCTTGATAGCCCATAGGTGTAGAATCCCAGTTGCCTACGGCTTGTCCCAAAACTGAACCATCTGTGCCGTAAATAACTTCGGCCTCCATAACCATTGGCCCTTTAGAGTTGCTTCCGTAATATTCGGGAACACCATATCCGCTACCAGCCGCAGAATCTTGAGTGAAATCTCCAGTGGTGTGATTAAAATTGTAGCCTTCTGCTTCAAAGTAGTTTTCTACATCAGCACTTGCATCGGCAACTTCGTAGCCTTCGGGAGTAGCCTCGGGTGTTGCCACATAATCTTCGGGATTAACATCATTATAAGAGGAAGGTGTGGCTTCTTCAGCCGCATAGTTTTCAGCAGAGGATTCTTCAGTTTCAATACCTGCAGTGGTGTTAATGGTGGAAATAACTTCATCTTGATTGTAAAGCAAATCTCCAACACCAAAAGTTCCGGGGCTTAATTCTCCTGATTCAGCCGCAGTAGAAATTGCTTCATAAGATTCTCCGACACCATTAAGCATGGTATAACTGCCGGGGATTGAGTATCCAGTTCTTTCTCCACGAATATAAGTTCTAATTTCTTGGTTAGCCAAACGGTCTAATCCCAAAACACGACCCATTCCAACTACTCCGTCATCTTCAACACGAGTTCCAATTCTTTGGGGTCGGTAGCCGTGATTATCTGTTTCTCCCATGTAGTAAAACAAAGCGCAAGGATAAAAACGAGATTTATCTGCATCGTCCATGCCTGAATATTGGTCTGGTGTCACAATAAAAGAGTAGGGATAAAAGTTCACGGCAGAATCAAAATCTCCTGCGTGACCCCAATAATCATCGGATGTGACCAATAGCATTTCTGTAGCGACATTTTGTGGCATATCAAATTCTCCTTAACATTGTTTCAAACCCGCCCGATTTTGGCACCGCTTTAACTTCGGTATCGGAAACACGGCTAATGATATGTGTGTTTCTCCAGACACTTAAGTTTTTCGTTGTGCCAGTCATGCTATCAATATAACCAGAATCAACATCAGGGGCGAGTGAGAGTTGGCCTTCACGACCATTTAGATTTTCGGAAACTGAATTGCGACTCAAATCTCCGAAACGATTATCACCTTGATAGGGCGATTTAACTTCTTGGAATGCTACGGCTTGAGGTGGAATCATAGATACTAAGTAAGGATAGTTGTTGTTCACTTCTGGTGGAACCAATGGTGGGACATCTCTACCTGAGTAATCAATTCCTGTGGTGGCAGTAGTAGCATTATCTAAAGAGCGGGGGAAGTTGTTCTTTCTTTGCTTGTAGGGGTCGGTGGAAACTGCATATTCCAAGTATGACTTTCCTTGACCGGGAGCCATAGCGTTGAAAACACGGTTGTTTTCTTCAGCCTCGTATTGAACCATGGCTTCATCACTTAGGGTGAATCCATTATCATAAGGGTTAATATAACGGGGTTGAACATCAGAAACTCCGGGTCCAAATGGGTCGGTATTAACAATCATGTTGGTGGATTGCAGGTCCAAGAATTTGTAGCCCATAAATGATTCGGAAAGTGAGTCTGGAATAACATCTACTGTGACTCCTGAACGCTCCACTTGAATCTGTTCTAAATCTGCGTAGGTAAATGCGTCAGCACCAAATACCTTTTGCTTAACTCCAAATGGATTAAGAATTCCGATGGCTGCAACAACTAATGCACCCAATCCGAACATACCTACGGGTGAACGAAGCCAACTCATGTAATTATATTCCTCCGTTTTGATATTTAAGTTTAATCAATAATCCTCTTCAGTAGATTGTGAATCCACCAATGCTGTTTTATCTAATTGAGATAATTTTGGGGCGGTAATTGCGGAAGCAACTACGGATTCTACATAATCCATAATAGCATCATTTTCTCCCCAGACATCTTGGGAAATTGGTAATGGTGAAGGGCGGTATAATTCCATTCCCACAGGAACTACATTATCGGTCCATTCAGGAGGTGTCATACTCATACGAGATTCTATGGAAATTTCATCTTCTATGTGGAGGGTGGATTGCGGATTAACTTGTGGGTGATAATAAGATTCAGCAGAAAATTCTTGGGTTTTAGTCCAATCTGCATCGTGAGAAACAAAAATTAAAGAGGTTTTCTTTTCTTCAGTAGTCCAATTATTAGGGTGCATTGCATCTGGAGGCCATTGCACCATAACCGTAGTAGGATAAACTCTAACAACTCGTCCCAAAGTCAGACCTCCTCCATCACTGGTGGGTCTACTAACATTGACTACATCACCGGGTCGCCAAGATTGTCCATCGGGGGCCAAAGGATTTTCCATAACTGTGGTTCCAACTTCACGGAATGAAGCCGTAGGATAAACCAAAGAATTGACTTCACTTAATACTTGATTCCAGAGTTGTTGCTGTGTTAAAAAATCGGTATTTTCTAATAATTGTTCAGAATAAACCCCTTCGGCACTATCAGAATTAATTTGAATAACGATACCTAATTTGTTTGCCGAATCTGATGAAACTTGTTGAGTGCCAATGCCAGTGCTAAATCCAGTCCAAACTCCTGTGGGGATATATTGTATTAAAGTGTAAGGCCCAATTTTTTCTCTCTTGAATTCAGCCCAACCAGAACTGGTCCATCGGCGGGGCTCTAAATTTACTCCCAATGGTCTTAATCCACGAACCACAGAAATTAGACTCAAATTAAACCTCTCCTTGCAATAAACTGCTCTCGTGATTTGGCCCGAGCATTTTCAATAGCCGTGAAATTGGTAATGGGTAAATCTAATTTCAAATCTACAATGGCTAAAGGTAGGGGTTTATCAACATAAATTTTAGGTTGGGGTTGATTTTCAAAACTAATTTCTACGGGCATGGTCACTGGGGCTTCAAAAACTTTCTTGCCGACCCAATCATTGGCTTGGTCTTTCCAATTACCATTGCTACCATTGTAAATTAAATCTTGGTATCTTTCAGTGCTACGGCGACCATCACTCCAGATTACTTCTGCGCCATCCCAGTGAGTATCATAAATGATACCTTTGTCCGTGAAATCAGCAATAGCGATAGAAGTCACTAAATCTCCGGGTCGGAAATCACGCATAATAATAGTTTAGTGCTGTTGCTATTTGAATATTCACTTAGAACCGTTGGTCTTGCCCATATAATAAACTGAGCCAACCATAACAGTGCCTAAAATAACATAACCCAAATTTTCTTTAATCCAATCATTAAAAGTTCCTGCTAAATTAGTAATAGCCTCCATCGTGGTAGGGGTTTCGGGTTGAACTTGCATTCCGGGAATGTTTTCGGCGGGTTGTGAGACTTCGGTTTCATCCTCTTCAGCCTCAAAGGTTTGGGATTCAATTCCCAATTCAGCATCATTGTAGTTAGTCATAGGAATAGAGCCTCCAAATGCTCCAGCATACATGGTAAAACCATCTTCCATAGCCATTACGGTATCTCGGGGATTAGGTGGATTCATATTAGCATTCCAAGTATTTTGGGTATCTCTGGTCACGAAATTATTTTGCATTGTAGTCATTTTTTATCCCTCAAACTGTAGTGTATACTTGGTCATCGGCAGGTCGCCATGAAGATAATGGGTTATAAGAAACCGAATAATAATCTGGGAATTGATACTGCGGGCGAGAATCATTGGCTACATCATACAGCCCAATTCCATGAGGTTGATGAGAGGAAGCATAACTACCATCATAATAACGAGGGTTAGTAGGCATTGAATCCATATTGTTAGGAACTGAAAAAGGAGAATAATATGGTCCGTATTTTTGAGGTGTCAAATCATTCCAAGGTTGCATAAAAACATAATTATCATTTGCGCCTACACCTTCTGCACCCATAATATCTTCCGCACCCTCTACTACTGTGGGGTTTAGACGGGCTAATTCACCATCGGAGGCGGCATGAACATCTTGGTTCATCTCGGAACGAAAGGCATCTTTCTTTTTCTTACCGCAACCACATCCGCCTTGGGCTTCTTTGGTTTCTGTATCTTCTTCAGTAGTTTCTTTGTTCTTAAAATGGGATTGCAAAATTACAACCGTAGCCGCTATTAAGAAACCAGAAGCATAAGGAATTATTTTATAGGACTTCATTAAACACGACCCCCAGTAATCAAACTGGTGAGGTTGCTAACAGTCACTGGAGGAACTCCCCCATAAATTTCGTTTAGAAGAACATTGTCTTTTTCACGAACAGTCATGTTTTGGGCAACCATGCCACTAAATGGCATTCTCATTTCATCCCATGGGACTCCTGAATCTAAGGCTTTAGATTGAAAGTTAGGTAGGTTTTCTATACCATGCTCTTCATGTTCGGATTCTTTGACCGTTGATGCAACTTCAGAAGTTTCAGAAATTCTTTGGGGTGCTGTGTATTTCAAATATTTCAGAAAGCCTACCATTAGAAGGCCAACGCCTCCAACTACAAAACCAGTCATTAGTTTTTCATTCATATTTTCACCTCTTGCCTCTGTTCTCTCTGCTCTGGGCTGGAACGAAGGGGTATCCTACAATTCCTGCTGGATTAACAAATCCTCCACGAGCCTTAGCACCCAATGAGCGTTCTGCTAATTCGGTGTCTGGAACAGGTCCAACGGCTGGAGTTCCCATGCCTCTCTCTTGATACCATGCGGCTCCAGAGTTGGCATAGCGTGTGGTATGTCCTCCAGATTTAGTCCAAGAACCTGTGCGGTCGCCATTTTGATAAACTTGTGAACGACCTGCTCCACCGACACGGCCTTCAGAGTATCGTCGTGGGCCAGATTTAGTGCCTCGGGTTTTTCCACGAACCTTGGGAGAGGCTCGCTTTTGCTTGATACCGAAATGCTTGTAGATTTTAACACCCTTGTCAATACCATACTTAGCAACCAATCTTTGAATAATAGTTAAATGTTTGCCATTTCTTCCTGTTTTTCGGGCTCCAGATAGGGCTGAACTAAGAGTTGAAGGTCCTTCGTATTCTGCAGCATACAATTTCTTGGCTGCACGGCGGGCGTAATCTTCGGCATCATCATAATCTTCGCCCTCATCAATGAATTCATCCATAATGAAATCTGTAGCCGTATTATCTTGAACAGCAATGTAATCTTTTTCATCAAACATCACATCAGGACCTTCTGCCATAAAAGAATTAATATCAAAACCAGAATCGTGGCTAACATAGCCTGTGTTATCTGGTGTTTCTGAAGGGCCTACGGGTGTGTAATAATCGTGGGGAACATGGCCGTGGGTTTCACCCTCTGCACGAGCAAAAACATTTTGGTGTCCTGATGAATTAAGCGAAGCAGAATCAAAATCTCCTGAACCCCAAGTAGAGGTTAGTTGATTAGAAGAAAGTCCAACGCCACTTAGGGAGCCTGAACCAAAACCACCAGCATATTGAGATTCAAAAGTTTCAGCCTCATAATTTGCTTCTTCCCACATATCTATATGTTCCTCAAATTCGCCTCTCTCATCGGCTTCAATAACGAGGCACATTGAATCCCATAGCATTGTATGGTCTTGATTATTGAATCCCCATTCAGCCATATTTTGAATAAAGTCCGCTACCATGGGGTGTGATGCTCTCGCCTTGAGTGCATCTGTGTCTTCTTGTTGGCTTTCATCCATGGTGTTGGCAAGATGAAACGGGATTTGTTCCGAGTCCATAAGAATCTTTTCTTCGTTTTGATATTTAAATTTATGGGGACAGGTCTAATTTCCAACCATACCAATATTTCCCAGACATCCTATCCCAAAGTAGATACCAATTAAAAATATAGAGGTCAGCACAATGCTCACAATCAATTTTGGGCATAGGTTTTTCTTGTTTCAAGTCACCCACAATTGTTCCATTACCACAGGGACAAAAGCGGGTTTCACTCGGCATCTAAATCATCACCATCGGCTTCGGCTTCTGCCTCGGCTTCAAGTGTTTCACAAACTTCGTTGAAATCTTCGGTATGGAGAGCATCATCAATATCAGATGTGACTAAACCATATCCTGTGCCAGTGATAACACTCACGAAGAATGGTAAAACATGGTAAAAAGAACTTAGGTGTGTTCCTGTGTAATGGGAATAACCGAACAGTAAGGTTGAAAGAACGGTTCCTGCACTAACACCAGTTAGAATTCCTTTTGAAACTCGGGATTGATGCTTATCTCGTAGATAACTCGCTAAACCTGCATCACACAAAGTTTGCGCTTCTGCTTTGTAGCGAGATTTCATGGATTATGCCTCCGCTTAAACTACGGAAGCACCTTGCACATCTTTCTTTAGTCCCAGTGGGTCAAATCCGACCAATACTGCGACACCAAGTAGGGTGACGAGTGCGCCACCAACTTGTAGAAGTGTGATTCCTCCAACAAGTGGAGTTGTAAAGATTCCTGCAGTGCCGCCAACAGCAGCCATAAGACCTACGATTACCAAAGAACCGCCAACAATCATTTTCATCATTCTTACTCACCCACCATCATAGATGCTGAACCGCCGAAGCAACACTTCATAAGCATACAAGCACCGCCGACTGTTGCGACTACGCCTAATGCCTTGAGTGGTGTTACACCCATAAACAAGTTCATACTACCAAATTCATCTCGGCTGAAGAATGGAACCAAATTAAATTGGTGGATACCAATAAGAACCATAGTCGTGCCAAGAACAATCTGACCTTTTCTTCCAGTTGTCCAATTACATAGTTTGTCAATCATTTTTTTCACCTTACTTTGTCATTCCTAATGTTCTTCCGTTGAAGTTTGCAACTCCTCCGACCTTGCTGGTGCTGTTGAGCATACCGCCCATATCTGCACCACGGATAGGTGGAGCCACATATTGTGCTTCAACCTTGATTGGCTTTACAGGGCCTACAAGTTTGCTCACATTTGGAATTTTTGGTTGTGTAGATGCGGGCATAACCGGCAAATCACGAACAGGAATTTGCTGAGGGGTCACTGGGACACGAACTTCAGGTCCTGCTCTAAAGAATTGGCGTGGATTGGTTGGGCGGATAGCAACTGCTTCTGCCTCAAACACTGGGTCGCCACCAGTGTTAGCCTGTGGTTGGTGAGCGTTAATTTGTCCCATCAATTGTTCGGGCTTAACTCTTTCCAACTGTGAAACATCTGGGCCTGAATCAAAGTTATACAATTCAAGCGGGGAAGTGGGTCGCAAGTATTGACCCTCTGGTGATAGACCATCCCAAGTCAAATCATAATCTTTAAGGTTATAATCTTGCGACAGATAAGATTGGTCCAGAGAAATTGAAGGTGCGGTAATAGGTGTGGGGGCAGGTCTTGGTCCATTTGGAACGATACCTTGTCCATATCCTCCACCCATTAGAGTTTCATATTCACTCATTGGCTTAGAATCTGGAACAGAGATTTGAGGCATATTGATTACTGGAGCCGCAGGGCGTGGTCCTGTTTGTGTTAGTCCTTGAGTAATCAATTCACGAGCATTGTGCGCTGGTAGAGTATCTCTGGTTAGTGATACTGCATCAAACGAGGGCATATCAGCAGTGTATGGTAAATCTGGTAGGACAGTTCCTTTTCCGAGCATTCGTGCCATGTTAATATCTCCGTGTTTTTGCTATTTAAGTTTATTCTATTATTTAGGCACTGCTTACTGCGAAGTAGGCAACTCCAACTACAACAAATCCGCCAATCACAAGAAGGGCGAAATTTTTCTTAGAATCGTCACTCATGGAGTCAGATTCTTCATCTCCTTCTGCCCTCATAGTATGGCTACTAACTTGTTCGGCTGCACCAGAGTCCTCATCAGATTCACGGTTGCGTTGTTCCAGAGTATCATCTTTCTCATCTTTAGATTCAACAGTCATTTCAGAACGGGAGTCAAAAGAAGGGTCCATAATTTGTGCGAAGGGGTTTCCGACATTTGCCATAGAATTCAAATGGTATGAACGGGTAGCACCAAAAGTGCTATCTTCCCACGGATAATATCCAACAGAAGTATTAACATCAGCGTGAACAGGTCGGTTCATGTGGCTATCTTGAGCAAGGGTCATACATTATGTAATGTTGCTTCCGCTATTTAAGTTTTGAGGAAACAAGTTGAACAGGTGTTGGAATCCACTCAAGCACCAATTGATACAAAACCATTTTGCAGTAGCCTCTTTTTTAGAAAAACGGAAGGTTAATGTTAAGTGATTAATGGGAACATAATAGTGATAATTATTCTCGGCATGATAGGGTTCTACCACCGCATAGCCTGTGTTTTTCCAATTACTATAATATTGAGGAGTAGAATTGACGGTGACCACGAATCCTGCCCCAATTTTTGATTTGGCAACTTTACCATTGGTGGGATTTAACCATGGAGTTCCTAAAACTAATTTTGCAGTAGAGGCTACATCCTTCCATCGCAAACGAGGATAGAACATATAAGTGGATAATTTAGGTTTATCGGTGCGGCGGGTAGATGGGGTCAAAGCAGTTTCAGGATTTCGGTGTTGAAGTCCGACCCAATTATTCTGGTAATGAATACAAGCAGGACTTCCATCAAACAAAGGAACTAAGGGTGGAGTGGATGCTTCGCCCCAACCGTAAAAACTACAGGGTGTCCATGCTAATTTGGTATTCTCTGATATATCCCAATCTCCGGCTATTACTTCTGATTCAGAAACTGTTTTTTTGTTTCCAGTATTAACATTCAGAATCAAATAGGAATTTTTCCGTTGGCTCATCACAATCCAAGGAATAATAACAATAGGTGCATTAGTGGGAGATAACGCTCCTGTGAGTATATCTTGGGGGTAAAAACCAAACTGTTGATGAAATTCTGGGTCTTGTTGTTTGAGGTCTTCAGGCGTGACTCCATAAGTGGCTATCCATGGTGCAAGGTCTGAAACCAATGCTACCGCAGTGCCTAACGCTAACATAGTGGTAAATTGCACCATCACCTATATGAGCAAAAGGAATAAATCTTAAATCCGACGAATCAAAGAGTAAGCAAAGCCAGAAGCAATAACTGTTCCTGCAATGGCTAACAAAGGACTACGCCTACCCGAAGTTTTTTCTTCGGGCTTTTCAGTGGTATATTCATAGTTGGGTTTGCTGGGTTCCAAAGTTTCTGATTGCCATTCTGTGGCACGAGGATTCTTAAGAATTTCGGGTTGAGTGTCTAAGTTAGGATAGAAACTTTCTTTAGCGGATTCAGAGCGACCCAATGAATTTCCCAGAGGAGCGGCGGAAATGGGTTCAGACTCTAACGCCTTAATGGGTTCAGGGGCTGAAAAACCTTGCAATGCTTCTACCGAAGAAATTTCTTCTACTGATGTGGGAATGGCATTAGTATCCATGTGGGCTCCTGCGGCTTGCACATTGATGTTGTGTCCTTTGTGTTCTACTCGGCGGTCTCCACGAATTTTGTCTACTACAATATATCCTTGGTCACGAAAATATTCGGGTGCATAGGCTACACATTCACCTTTGCGAGCAGCCGCAATACCATTAAGTAATCGTTTCACTACTTTTTTATCTGTGCCGAAACTCAGTTGTTCGTCCAAAGCCTTGAGGTCACGATTGTTGATAACATTGTGAACCAGATAAATTGAGGCTTGAGATAGTGCTTCCTTGTTCACACCAGCAGGACGCTGGCTAACCAGAGTCGCACCATAACCCAATGCTCGCCCTAATTTGCATAAGCGCACGATAGGGTCAAAGGAAATAGGTCTTCCCATTTGAGGAATAAAATCTTGACATTCTTCAATAACGGTGTGAATGCCTTTGCCTAAATGAGCCTCTAATAATGCTTCGCAATAATCTGCTATCAATTCTTGTTGGGACAAAAGCGGTAATCCTGCAAGTTTAATCACCAAAGATTTATTGGTTTCTCCCAATCTTTTAACTAAGGCTTTCATGTCTACGGATTGTCCGATAGCAGGTTTTAGACCTTCAACTCCTTCCAAGTCGGGTAGATTTCCATGTGCGTCCAATGCGTCAAAACAAACAAACTGTAATCCTAAACGATTAAACTCTTCCATCATAACTGCAGTGGTCCAAGATTTTCCTGAACCTCTTTTTCCAGTGACGAAAAATACGGAGGAAATTACAGAATCTTCGCCATAAGCAGGTAAATGCAAATGCTTACCCAAGACCACTTGTTGAGAGTCTATCCCGTTTTCACGAATAAAATCGCTCATACTATCTCTTCAGCCTTTTTGTTATTTAACTGTTGTGCTTACTGATAATCGCCTTCTGGATGGGTTAAACGACAGAGTTCTGCAAATGTTCCTGCTAATGCAATCATGCCATCGGCTCGGTCGGGAGCCAACATTACAGATTTAAAATACTCTCCCATTTCTACGCCTTCGTGGGGCCAATAAGGGATAGAGGGTCTATTACTGCCTCTAACTTCACAGGGCAGAGTGGTTCCTTTTAATTTAGTCCAAGCATATTCACATTGTAATCTCATAGTTCCGGGGAAATAAGTCCAATCTCCAAGTTTAAGTTCAATGGATGTTCCCTTGGCTAATCCTCCACCATAACTTTGTTTCGCCTTGTAATATCCACCCTTAAAAAGATTGCTTCCGGGTGTCATTCTGGAACTGCCACCGCCCCAATCTCCGGCTCTACCTTGTCCACTTCTACCTCCTGCTGGGTTTCGCATTACGCCTCCAAAATAAGGAATGGCTTGTTCGGGTCGGTTTTGTTCTGCCAAGCCCACATAAAATACTGGTCCATAATCTCGCAAGAACAAATCTAATGGTTTCTGCGTCACCCTTTCTCGGGTTTGCCAATGTTGTCGCATCCAATCATAACAAGTGTTGGTGAAAATAATAGTCACTGCTCGGTCAATGGGGACCATTTTTCCGTCAGGGTCTGGCACTCCACCTTGCATTCTTAGGGCTGCTTTTTGACAACCTGAACTTTGGTTTCCTGCTTGGCTGGGTGTGGGAACAAAGGCTTGAGAATTGCTGCCCAATAAATATTCAATGGCACCATCATAGTCATTAGATGGTCCGGGCCAATCCATGTGTCCTGCATTATCATAACTAAAGATTCCAAAAAATGCTTTGGTGGCACGACATTGTTCTACAGCGATAGCGGCTAAGGCTCGGGCAAGGTCAGACTTCATTAAAGTAATACCTTTCCATGTGCCGGCTACATCTGCCATACCTTCGCTGCGGTCCATAATCAACTGCACATAAGTTCGGTCGGTTTCTTCCACATCTGTTGCGGGCATCATAGCAATGGCTTGAGCCTCTCCTGCTCCAATGGCTAAGGCAGGATTTGGTCCGGCGGTAGATGGAATCAGTTCTCCCAAAGATTGGCCCATGATAAATCCTGTCTGTCCTTGTGGTGTTTCAGCAGGGATGTTATCTAACACTTTAATAAAATCGGCCATACCATCAAAAAATGCTCTGGCTGCATTCACGAATTCAATTTCCTTAGCATCACCTTTGGGTTGTTGCACTCTTTCAGTTGTAATCCATGGGTTGTCATCAAAACCGCCTGATTGTCCACTCATTATATCACCTTAAAATTTATAATCTCCGCCTTGTAGAGAGTTGGCTCTGAATCTTAACAACCACTGTCGCCATCCTGCAGGAACTGACACTTGAGTATTACCTTGTTCTCTGGAAACAAGGACATCATCGGTGGTGGTTCTTTCGTGTTCTACGGCACCTTCTAAATATCCTTCTGTCAATGTTCCCGAGCGAGAAGGTGTCATACTAATGGTTTGGTTAGTTGTGTTAATCAAACTGGCATCCGATTTAAGGGCTTGCAAACTTTGGTAATATCTAATGGCGGCATACCCCGGATAATAAGTGTCATTTTGTAGAGCCTCAATTAGATTTGCGGCCACGCCTCGGTTCTCAGCCGCACTACCAATTTCAGAAATTGCTTCACAAGTTCTACAAAGATAATATCGGTCTACTAATCCAGATTGAGGGGCTTCTACTTCATCTACCATCTCTAAAATGTGTGTGCCATCTTTTCGCCATCTGCTACCTCCGACACGGCCACGGATAATATCTTTCAAAGAACGATTGACATTGCTTTGCATATCTTGGGCAATTTGAGCGGAAATCTCGTTTCCACTTAACCAACAGAAATCATAACCTGATTCAGTATTATAGTCATAATCATTAGGTTTTTGAGCAGAAATCATCCAAGCCATGGAAGCATTTATGATTCTTTCGGGTTGAGATATAATTTCAAAACTTCCCGAATTTTTACTAAATGTGTAGTCGGGAACCTTGGTCCACCGTGGACCTTCTGTGCCATCAGCATACCTAACTAATGGTGAAGCATCTACCCAACCCTTGCCTGATTCAACCCAGCACATAGCAGATTTGCCTTCAGTGACTACAAAACGATAGTTGTTATTACGAGTTCCTGAATAGGGAATGCCTGTGAAATCACTATTGGTTTCTGGATTATTAGTGGGATTGGCTACACGAGTTAAAACTTGTGGTGATTCAAAGAGAGTTTGCGGTTCTCTTGCTCCGCCTATTGTGTTAGCAATTTGTGGGGCTCCGGCTACAACTCCTGTGCTTATTGTGATTTCATTACCTACCTCATTGATAGACAAAACTGAAGTGGCTAATTCAATACCGGGTCCGTTGATATAATCTCCTATTCTCACCCGATTAGCGGGGGTGACTGATAATACTGTATCACCTACACTATAGTTAGCCGTAGTTAGAACTTGATTATCTTGTAACTCATCTTCATTTTGAGGCTCGTTATTGTCCGTAGTAGTATTGTTTTGCAACCACTGTTGTTCATATTCCAAGATACCATCTTCATTAGGACAAGTAAATGATGGTGGTTCTCTACCTCCACCGGGCGGTGGTTGTGATTGCGGGTTGAAACTATAGGGAACAATATCTCCAAGATAAACTTGAGGTAGTTCCAGTCGTTTGTTAAATCTTTCTGTTTTATCAGTGGGTGATTTCATAACAATGCTCCATTGGGCTTTGCCTCCATAAGATTGTTCACTAAGGCTACCATCTGCCATGATACCTGCGGAATCGCTGGGCATCATAGGACTTTGAACATTGTTCTTAAGAGGTTGGCTATTCACAATATGATAGAGCATTGGTGGTGTGAGTAGGTTGCTGGGGTGTGAATAGATATAACTGGGGTCGCCATCTGCTCCGCAAGTTGGACAATAATCAATGAAATTGCCCTCTCTGTCTATTAAGGGTTGGAAATCGTCTTGGTTGTTAATACCAGTTCCGGGCATAGACCAACGAATTTCTTTGTGAATGGGATTTTTACAGATTTTTAACACTTCATAAGTAAAGGCTTGCCGGCATTGTGAAAGTGGAATACTACAAGGGAAAGCATTCTTGAATCGGGCGGCTTGCATTTCCTCTAATTGTGTGGCAAAATTTTGCGCCTCATCAATCTCAAAAGCCGTATATTTTTCCATAACGACATTGCGGTTATCAAATTTATTGGCTCCACGATAATAAATACCTTGGTCACCTTGAGTGATATTGCTACCCACACGAGCATATGAACTGGATTGCTGACTCATAATATCTGCTAATTCGGCTGCCTTGAACTCATCATAAATCATCTTTAATCTGTCAGGGAAGGCAGGAATCTTCATTTCGGGTTCAAAAATACCTCCACACTCACATCCAAACCTGCCATTTATACCAGCATAACTGGCTTGGCGGTCTCCAATATTTTTACACAACCCTTGTCTTTGGTCACCGGGATATTCAGAAACACTAAAAAATGTGGGTCGGGCTACAATGTCAAAATTCGTTCCCCAAAATTCTCCGTTTCCTGAGCCATATTTAGGAGCACGGCGATGTTCACCACAAGAATTACAAGTATATCCTCCGGGACGCTTGTTCCGATTATCAGTATTAGAGGTGTATCCCAATTGGAAATAAGGGATGTGGGCAAAACATTGGTCTGGGGTGGAAAGATAACGATTTTCTTGGGGTAGCCCTTGCCAGTAGAATCGGAACATGGATTTATTGGCGGCCTCATCTTCTACTCCACGACCGCCTTTGATAGTAACCAAACGATTAGGAGGGACTTCATTAGCGGCTCCGGGGATAGAGGCTCCATTACGATACTGCCCTGTTTGGGGCCAATAACTGGAAAGTGTATAACGCAAATCCAAGGCAAAAATCATATATTGTTCGGCTCCACAACCAACTGTGACTTTTTGTTTAGAATTACACAATGGATTGGGACAAGCACTGTTGCCTCTCCAAGTGGTTCCACAACCGCCTTGGTCTACGGTGCAGGTATTAACGGTATTACATTTAGCACGAGCCACTACAACTTGTTTTCTTCTTCCTGCATAGGTGGGGTCCCAAAATCCTGATTCCCAATTTTCCATACCCACAGATGAGCCCCAATCTTGAACAGAATTATAGACACCAAAATCTGTGAATTCCCACCACCAGAGGAAATCTCTACGCCCACAACCTCGGGGTTTAGACTTCATTTTACTGCGGTCTTGAACAGAACCTCCAAACCATCCATTAGGGAATGGATTACAAACATGAATTCCTGCTGAACCTGTATCTTGTCGTCCAACATGGGTGTTTCCTGTCAAGAATCTTCGCATCAACATCACAATACGACCCGAATTATCTTTGAAATTACTCACAATTTCGGGCATTTGGGAGGATTCTTGTGCCAAATAATCTGGAGAATTGCTCTTGCCAGTGGGGTTCTTAAGATAAATTAAGTCAAAAATATCTTGGAGGATTCTTTGTCCTCGTGGGGTGTTCATAGGATTATCTTGATATGCCATTTTAATCACCTTATGCTCCTACGCCTCCACCCTCTATGGTGGCGGTATGTAATGTGTAAGCCATGTCCTTCATGAATTGATAGGCAGCATTCTTTCCTTTTTTGCCAGCGTAGCCCGAAGGTCGGTTGGAGTAAGTGGCTGCCCATTCCATCAATAATAAAAATCGGCATTGAAATTTTCTTCTTTGTGAGGCCGCAGGTAGGTCTTCGGGGAAATAACCAAAGTGGTAATTCCAATTCATATCGCAAGGTTTTCCAGTGTCAGGACACAGTTCAGCAAACAAACGGGCTGGAACTCGGATGCCATTAACCATATAAGTCATAATGGGTTCAAAATATTCGGGGTTGGTGCGACCATCAAAAGTCATAACTTCAGTGACTACATAATCTCCAGTGCTGACACTTCCTTGGGAAGTAGTATTCTTTCCACAAACTTCACATTTTCCTCGGCTACTTTGGTAATCTTGATAGGAATTGCAATCGGAACAATAATGAATAGAAACATTTTTCTTTAAACGAGCAGTTCTCCAATTTTCAGGGAATGCCTCTCCTGTGTCGGGATTATTGTTGAGGACGCAATACATGACGGGAGGATAAACTTGAGGGCCTCTACCATATCCCATTAGTTGTTGAAATAAGGGTGTATCTTTAGTCGCCACATTAGGATTATCTTCTTCGCCGGGATTGAAATCGCCTTGCACTAAACCAGTAGATTCGGGTGGTTTGTAGCGGTTATCTGCCACGGGTTGTCCAAAACTATTGACTCCTGTTTGTGGAAAACGACTCATAATAGTGCGATTTTCAGGGTCACCATAAGGATAAACACCGGGAGTTCCTGCAATTCGGAAAAATGATTTGGAATAGTGTCCGTATTCCAAAGTTTGACGCAACGCTACCGCTAATTCAGAGGTCTGGTTAATAAAGTTGTTGCCACGAGAAACATTGTAATTTACCATAATGTCGGAAATAACATTGCTCCAGTCCCCTTGTTCATGAGCATCTACTGGTAGAGCATCAACTTCATCCCACCAATTAGTGACTCGTCCGGGATGCACAGTAATGTGTCCAATTTCGTGAGCCACGGTGAATGCCACTCCAGCAGCAATTAAATCACTGGGAAATCCATGATAGTTTTGTTCCAAGGTCCAAGAAACATAATTCTGCCCCAGATTAATTTTTTTCATATCTGTAGCAGCACCGTGTTGGTCTGACCGTGCTACAATGACGGGGACATTGGAAGTTCCAGTGACATCTCGTAATCGTTGGAACAAATCTTGTGCATCAGGGTGCAGATGCACATTGCCGTCACGAAAAGACTCCACCATACAGAAACATTCTTCTGCTTGCTATTTAAGATTTTAGTTTCCGTGAAGAGCAGAACCCATAATAGCCATATATTCTAATCGGTCTGATTTAGTAATATTTCCTGCATCAGCACAATTATCGGGCCAATTAGTGGTTAATACTTGTTTGTTGCTCATTGGCACAAAGTCAATAGTTCCTGTGTCTTCTTGTTGAAGTCCAGTCGTTAATGGGTGGTAAATACCCAGATTAGAAGTGATGGTGGCCGAAAAGATAAAGGTTTGGAACACGCCCGAACCAGCAACAGTTTCAGGTTCTCCTAATGAAATCATGCTAACCCACAAACGCAAATGGTCATGGCTGCGATTCTCCCAAAGATTCTTGGATTCATCTCCATTAGGTGGGTGTCTGGCTGGTCGGGTCACGCTTTGTGTTCCTGAAGCAGTTTGAACAGTTTTCTGAATATCTCCTACGGTAAATCCATCTGTGGGAACATCAATATGTTTTAGTGGGAAACAAGCGGAAAGACCTTTGTATCCTGACTCCGCACTTCCCCAGTTAATGCTCTCTGACTCTCCACCGGGTCCAGTGGGTGTATAAGATTGGGCCTCGGAGAAATTATCAATAGAATTCTTCACAGTTTCCCTTACATTGGTCATGAATCTTACCCAATCTTGTTCCATAATGCCTCCAGTGTTAGCATTGTTAAAAATTTGGGCTCCTTCACCGATTATGAAGGGTTGCATTTGAGCCTGAAATCTACTAAGACTTCGCTTAAAACGAGCAAACTCGTCAGTGGAAGTTCCTGTTCCTTGTTTCAATCGCCCAATAAGTTTCATCTGTTGTCCTGATATAGACCGGGCGGCAGTATTTACTTCTTGATTGGTAATTAGATTACCGCTTAGTCCTGTTGAACCTCCTGCACCTACGGCGAATAATTTAAGGGATGAAAGTTCAGGTTTGGTTCCAATAGTGGAGGCCCATGCACCCATAGTATCACCATAACTCAATAGTGGTAGATTCGGGCTGATTCCCATAGCCCCTAACGAATCTCCAGTAATAGTTGAACTGGTGGTGCTATTAAGATATGATTTTCCTTTGTCGCTCATTTCACTGGCAAAGATAGAGATTTCTTCGTCACAAAGACCCATCAAACGAGCCTTATCATCGGAAAAGAGATTTCTTTCATTAACAATTTCGTAGCGCAACGCAAACAAATCGTTCAAACAGGCTTCACCTACACCCTTGGGGGCAGGATTACTGATTCTTCTCATATATGATTCATACATAGCGGGGTAATTGGATGCTCTTTCACCATATTCTCTAAGTATGGTCTTGCCATTTCTTTCTGATTCAGAAACCATGGTAGCAATATGCCAATGAACGGGTGTTAGTTGATTAGCAAGGCTTTGGGTTCTATCTCCTGCGGACATATACTTATCTTGTAGTTCAATGAGGACTAATTTTTCATACTCCCACGCATACTCGGAAGATTGTAAAAGGCTAACACATCTTTCATAAAATGAATCCAATAATTCTAAGAGGGATGCTCCAGTTCCTTGACCCACATTCACATCACGGTTAATGTATCCATTGACCAGAACTTCTCGGAGGAAATCTTGTTCGTTGTTGTAGCCCATATCCATGGCTAATTGTGCTTCAATACCCTTAGTGTTTCCTTCCATATCGGTTAATCCTTCTCGGCTTCTACCAATACGATGAGCGCAAGTGTAAGGAACTGCATCTACAATATCTTTTCGGGAAACATAGGTTTTTCCTCTCAAGAAAGCAAAGGCTTTACTCAATTTAATCAAAGAATTGGTAAATCTGAATCCCAAAACACGGGTAAAGATGGCAGGAACTTGAATTTCATTAGCACCTGCTTGCATACCATTAGCAGTTAGGTCATTAGCATAAGCCGCCTTTCCATAAGCATCGTCTAAGACGGCAGATTCGTTTCCACCTTTGGGTTTGCTTCGGGTGTTAGTGGTGGTAGAATAATCTACTAATGGTGATTCGTGAGGATTTTTAACCCAACCTTGATTCGCACTGGCATCGGGGCTGATATAAACATTCTTTTTGCGGGTTCGGTAGGCTTGAGAAAACATAACTGAAACCACAGCCACATCACGGAAACCATCATAAGAACCGCCGGGTTGTGTGAGTAAAATTCCAGAATCTTTATCATTAATTTCATTCCAGATGGCTCGTAGTTCACGGAATCTAAGTGGTGAGGTTGCACCTGTAAAAGTCATGTTTTCAATCAATTGTTGAACTGGTCGCATAGCACCACCAGCCATGATGTTGTATCTTCCACCTAATGAAACCGACTTAAAGAGAATCTCCATGTCAATTCTGTCCGTGAAAGCCAAATCGTTTCCTTTCTGGTGAGGGTTGGTATCCATCCACGCTACAAAGTTAGGAGAGTCAAACTCTTTACCACGATATTCTACCTTTCGCTCGGCAATCAGACCCAAAATTGCGTCTTCCATACCGGGCTTGGAACGGTTGGCTTCGTTAAAGAACTTAACTGGTTGGGTGACAATAGGACGAGGAACTGGTTCAAAGTCAAAAGTATTAACATTGGCTCCCTTGGCAGGGTCAAAACCTTGGGTTTCACGAATTTCCATACCATAGAGAACTTCGTCTGCTCTCTTTTCGTAATCTACTTTCGCAATACCAATCTCGGCTAACATCTCTGCTGAAAGTGAGGTCCATGTTTGTCCAATAGCGTTAGGAGAAGCACGAGCGTCATAACAAGTGTAGTGTAGGAATTCACGGAGCCAATATCCTTCGTTTCTTCCTGCGTCTGTCCAAACACCATCCAATTTGGATTCTTCCATGTATTCTTTCATGACATTTTCAGCACTACGGCCCAAAATATCGGTAATGTTGGTCATTAAACGAGAAACTGCAGACGAGTTCATATCAGGATATGCCAAATTGAAAATCAATTTTTTGGTGTCAGTGACAGTTCCTTCTGAGTCGGTAATGTCTGATGTGATTTCTACATAATTAGGGAATTTAACTAATCCCTCAGCATCCAAAATTTTCACAGGCTTTACCAATCTTTTCTTTCCGCTTCCTTGTGGAACTACGGCCACTCCTTCTTTATAATCCGGCCAAGTGGTCGGGTCATCAACATCGCAGGTTCCCGGAACATCTGCATAATAATGTTGAAGCAATAATTCACGGAATGTTTGAGGCTGAAGTGCTACCTTTTGGTGAGAATCATCTCCTTCTTGATATTGCGGTTGCAAAAATCGGAAGTCATACAAGTAAGCCCCAGAAAGTTGCTGATAAGGACGACCTTTGCTATCTTTGCCTGTGTATTGGAAATCTCCTCCAATGTCTTTTGGTCGGCTCCAATCTGAGAATCGCCACTTTTCCCAAAGGCTCTTTAGTTCGGGGCGAGAAATGTTTCCATAACTGATGTGATAAACTTGTCCAGTAGGGAGTGGTTGCGGAGTATAGATATTATCTTTACTACTATTGGTATTGTAAATATCTGCCTCGTTAATGGCTACATAATCTTGGGGCGCACAAACACGATTCACAGAGTTGAATCCATAAGAATTGCTGAATAGTGTAGCCGCACACTCAATAACGGTGGTTTTTCCAGTTCCGGGGACACCAGATAATCGGCAAGTAGAATCTTTCATCAACCACGCTGCCATGAAAACTTCTAAGTGGCGGTAATCGTCAAAAGCGAAAGATTTGGAAAGTGAACTCATTAAACCACGAATACGAGTAAGAGTTTTACTCATGGCTTCTCGGCGGAGTCCAGATTGATAGTTAGCGATGTAATCTTCTAATACTTCATCTAAGGCAACACCCATTCTTCCAGATTGGTATTGTTCGCCTTGGGTAGAACGGCGTAGAATATCTCCATAAATGAATGCAGGTTCACCGATGTCTTGAGAAATTAGGTCTTTTCTGCCATCATCTTCAGAGGAAGTAATTCCCAAATATTCAAGGAATTGAACAGTGATGTTATTGCCAGCATTATCATACACAACCATATATTTAGGTTGTCCGTCAGCATCTTTGAGAATTTCTAATCTACCTATGTCCAAATCTACATCCGTGACGCTAACCTTATCTGCAAGGTTTTGCCCTCTTTGTTCGTAAATAGTTTCCAAGGTAGACAAAACTTGGGGTCCGACTAAGGAAGAAACATCTCTTCCCAAAGTGGAAGTGGTTTCGGTGTCAGCAGGTGCTACGACATCTCCTTGTGTGGATTCAGGATTTTTATCCTCATATTCATCGGCAAGGGCTTGAACTGCTTCTGCAGCGGCCATGGCTTCTGGTCCTGCAATTGAATTTTCTTGTTCTTCTTCCATCATTATCACTCCATGCTTAGGTCAATCTCCATCAACTTGTATCCTTCGGGTGTGTTGGCTAAGACCCAATAACTCTTGCTGGCTTGAGAGGTAGTAAAAGCCAGTGATTGAGTGACAACTTGTTCCGATTCATTACGAATATTAAAATCTTCGGTTTGTTTGTTTCTTCGTCGCACTTTCTTTACTCTTTCATGAGCATCTAAAGCCGCTCCTTGGTGAATCTCAATTTTGGGGTTAGGTGGGGTCAATTCTCCACCAGTGATAGTTCCATCAAGGATTACTCCATTCTTGTCTTTGAATACAACCTCTCCTGTATCGTCTGAGGTCGGCAAATTAATGCTTTTAAGTTCGTCATTATCATTTCTGTAGAAAATTCTGATACCTCGGACGGTCTTAACTCCATCTCCCACATCTACAACCGTGTTGTTGTCGTAGGTAATGTATTCAACATCAGCAGGTCCAAGTTCAACCATATCACCATTGGAATTTTTAATTTGTAAATAATTGGCTTCATCTCCGGGGAATAGGTAAGTGTGTGGTCCCTCGCCATAATATTCGGAATTGTTTCCACCATTAACATTGATGACTACATATGTTGAGAAATCTCCATCGCTGTTGGGGGAAATAACGGTGGTGGCTTCAGTAGAGGCGATAACTCCGTCCTCATCAGGTGCAGGAAGTTTAAGTTTCAACTTCTTAGGGGCTAAATATTCGGGGTTGAGTTCTTCATAAACACGAATATCGGCCTGAAGGTTTCTAATTTTAGGGTCAAAATTAAAGATGGTGTTGTTTCCGCCAGCAATAGCAGACAGAACATCGTCAGTATCTCCTTGAGTAGTCCAATTTTTCCAGTTGTTATTTGCATCGGAGAGTTGAGCATTACCATAGAAACGAGAAAATTGAGTAACGAATACTTCAGAAATATTAGAAACTGCAGAATCTACTTTAACTGGACCATTATAAGAGTCGTTAGGTGCGAATCCCAAATTTTTCCACACCATAGTATCTGATGGCTCTCCATCTTCAAAGTCAATCAGTCCTGAAAAACCTTTGACGGGGTGAGGGTAAATCAAAGCCTTGTTGTTAGCAATCGGTGACAAATATCCTCCGACCATGTTAGCACCATTATCTACTTCATTCTTTTGTCCACCTTTAAGAGTGGGAATTTTAGCATTACCTGTGGTGCTACCTTCTAATACTAAAGTGTCATCTCCTTGCTTAAGGGTAATAATGAATTTTTTCACGCTATCGTTATCAGTGAACTCCCCTGTGGGTTCATTCCAAAGAACCTTAATATCTTCTACTAAGGTGGGTTCATCTATGCCATCCATAGTAATTGATACAGGCCACATCATTTCTTCTCCCGGAATACGGAAGAAAGCATTTTGTCCTTTTTGGAACGCAAATTCTATGGAGGGTGTCAAAAAGTAGGGCTGGGCAGAAGTAGTAGAGATAGAACTTTCTCCTGCATCCATATCCATGAAAGAATCAACATCACCCATATCCATGAATGAATCCATATCGCCTCCTCCGCTCATGGTGGGTGCGACTACAGTAGCCATGGTGGGTTGCATAGAGGCATCTTCAGAATAAGGATTCAGAGTAAATACTAATTTACCTCCATAGTCATACATACGATTCTCTTCGGGCAAATCGTTATAAAACTTTTTACTTAGAGCAATTTCCTCATCTGCAGTAGGCGGGGCAGGAACTGTGAATTTATCGGCATTGAGTGTGCTACCACCCTTGATTTTACTAATGTTATCTGCGGGGACTTCTACGGGAACCACTTCTTCTACGACTGTATTAGTGACTTCCTCTACTACTTCGGGAACTTCGGTAGTTGCGGTTCCTGCGTCAGCAACGGGGGTGCTGGTGTCAGTAGATGAACTTCCACCATAGGAACTCTCTTCCGTGTTCGCTAAAGTTGCATTCATTCCTTGGGTTAATTGACCCGAAGAGGCCAAACTTAGAACATTTTCATTGACTCTATCAGCATCGGCTGTGTAGGCATTCATCTTTCGGTTGCGAGTAGGAATATTAAATCCTGCATTATCAGTAGCAGTTCCGAATCTGACAAGAGAACCACCATACGGATATGTTCTGGCTCGTCCTCCGAATCTACCGCCTAACGCATCTTTCTTGTTATTAGTATAGGTTAGTTGTAGACGATTTTTGGTCCAACCGCCAGTATCATTAAATAGAGTGGTATAACCGTTGTTTTGGAGGTTAGCGTTGATAGCCCCTAAAACTTCTCCGCCTTGCTGCAGTTGTTTTCCTGCAAAACCCTCCAACATTAAGTATGCGAAAATATCTTCCATACGACTGTCGGTGATTGAAGGCATATCTTTCTATCGTTGTCCCTGCTATTTAAGTTTTAGTAAAGCAGAGTTAAATCAATCTACCTTCGGCCCGCAATTTCAAAATCAATTCAGCACGGAAAAATTGGTATAGCCTCTTAAACCACACATTATTGGCAACAAAAAAATTACAAACCATGTTGATTTCGGGGTATTTGGGAGCATAAATTTGGAGGGCAAACAAAAAATCATCAAAGCCAGAATTAGCCCATACTCGGACTCCAGCATCAGATACCTTTTCAAAGAATTCCTCATTGACAATCATGCGGTCAAATAATTCTGCGGCTTCAGAGGGTGAAGCATCAGGAACATAATAAGGGTTTAACTCAATGAATCTCTGGCTTAAATCCAGATAAGATTTCAAATGAATGTTTCGCAACCAGTTTAACCAGTCCAGCATTTGTTCACTAACATAACGAGCCCACACGGGATTGAGTGTCATTTCATTCCCCCGTGCCAAAGTAATCATCAGGAACTTCAGTCAAATCTACGGCTTCGTAAATTTCACCTGTGACTCGGTGGCGGAAGCCATCAGCCTCATCGTCCCATTCCAAATCATCATCTGAAACTGATTCATCTACTTCGGCAGCAGGATTCTCTATTTGTTCTTCGCTTATATCGTATTTAGTCATTAAATCATCTACGGATTCTAAAACTCCAAATGCTGGTGTAGGCTTAGGGGTTTCCATATTAGGAGTGTATTGTTGTAAAGAATCTGGAGTTGCTAAATCATTAGCAGCAAAATTAACCTTGCTGGTGGATTCTTGACGCTTCTGTTCTGATTTCATGGCTCGGGAGATTTCATCCATACCTGACATAACATCAATGCTGGCTCCATCTTCATAAGATTGGCCTCCACTTCCGTTGTTATTGGTTTTACTTTGGCGGTCATTGTTAATATCATTGATGCTTAATCCTGCTTCAGCAGCCAAGGCTTCCATACCGGTGATACCGAAATTGGTTTTGGGGGAAGCACCTCCAATAGTTCCAGAGATGGTGCTGTTATTAGCATGAGAGGGCATCCCTAACATTTCTCCCCAATCTACTGCGCCAGTATCTGTGAAAGGATTTTTAGGGCGTTCTACGGGAGCGACTTCAACTACTTCTTCTTCTACGGCCTCTCCAATTTCAGTGCCGACAAATAAATCCATATCATCGCTAAATCCTTGGGCTTCACGGATTCGGTCTAAAAAGGCTTCATCTTCAACACTCAATTCAGTGCGCTTACCTTGAAAATACTCGGCTGCGCTTCTAAGAACGGGAGCCACATCCGAAATAAAACTAAACAATCCCATGCCTCTTTCTACGGTAGGATTAGTGGAAACCGATTCTCCAACTCCATACTTGTCTAAGAAACTCACCAAAGGAACCAAAACCTTTTCAGTCATTTCTTGGTCTAAATTAAGTTGGTTGCCCAAGGCATTTAAATCTCCGTCAGCAGTTAGCAATTCTACTAAACTTTTAGCATCAGGGGCTGGTCCTGCAGGGGCTTTTTTAGCCTCTGGTTCAGGTTCTGGGGCCTTCCTGATAACATCGTCAAATTCGGACATAGATACCACTTAGTTTGTTTCCTTCTTAAATCTTCTGTTTTATGATGCTATCTAATCCCATTTTTAAGGAATCTACCCATGTCATAACAGGGACATTACTACTTTTAAGTTCTCCAGATTCTACTGATTCTGCTACTTGACGGAGTGAATTGGCTAAAAGATTCTGTAAGAATTGTTGTTCATTTTCGGCTCCTTGTGAGGCTCCAGCGATAAAGTTGCAAATGTCATCGGTGAGTCGGCGTAGTTCTCGCTCTTTAGCCGAAGTTTTGTGTTGTAAAACATCCCAAATAAATGTAGACCTCGCCATGCCTTGTAGACGAGATTGCAGAGAATCATCAAAGTCCAGAATATCTATCAATTCAAAAAATGATTTTTCCAATTGGTTTAATTTGTCGGCTTCGGTAATTCCTAATTGGGCCATAAAATCAATAAAGTGTTGTTTTAGAGCGGCTTGTTTTTCTTGCTCCAACAAAACCTTGTAGGAGTCTAACATTGCTTTCATTTTTTCTAAATCCATGAAATTATCCCTCCTTAATATTGAGGGCCATTTCCGCTATTAAACTGTTGCAAGAACCAATTATCCCAGTTCATATTTTTAGGGTTTTGGGTTCTGGTTTGTCTTTTTTCATCGTTTTCTACACGCTTGGCCTCACGAGATTCTGCTCTTTTAATCGCAGATTCGGCTTCATTAAGTTGTTTGTTTATTTGGTCTAATTGTGTATTGACCTTATCTAACTGGGACTTGTAATAATACATAGTGCCAACGACTCCAACCAATAATCCTCCGACAAAGCCCATAGCCATGCCAGACTTACCTACTGCAAATCCAGCCGAGGCCAGAGGTTGAGAGGCTTCTTTCTTAACAACTGATGGAGCATCACTGGAACCGCCCAATCCACGGCGGGAGATTTCAGAATGAAGATTACTAAGGTCTTTCTTAAACTTAGAAAAATCTTCGGCATTTTTAATATCGGAATCGGACATTGAACCCATTAAGTCCATAATATCGCCATCAGAAAGTTCTGCTAATTTGATATTTTTACGAACTGAAATTTCTTCAGCAGCAAATACCTTTTGACTTTCAGTAGCCATCCATGAGGAGGAAACCGAAGGCTCCTCTACAATACAATCTGTAATTTTTCTAAAACCACGAATGCCTTTGCCACGAATACCCAACATATACTTGCCGGGTCCTGTTCGGTGAGAAATATCTACAAAATCTCCAGTGGTGATTTCCTCATCGGAAACTAAAATATCGGAAGTCCCAGAATTTTTGACTCCCTTTTGCCAACGGCGGATAAACCAGACCATAGTGTTGATGGTGCGTTCTTGATATATAACTCTTTGGGATGTTCAATCCGAAAAATTATCCGAATATCCGTATTTTTGGCTCAAAGAGCCACAAAGAGAAAACCTACGCAAGCCACACAAGCAGCCACAGTGCGAACCAATGCCATACTATGTTGGTGGCGGGCTAATTTAGAATCTTTTTCCATCAAAGCGGCTTCGTATCTTCCCCATGTTTCATCAATATATTGTTTTAATTCGTCATCCATAATATCACGACCATAGTTGGGCTAAATTTTCATAACAAGAGTTGATAGTTTCGGGTGTGGGATTTGCCACCTCTGGCATCATTTCTTCTAATGCTTCAATGGTTCTAAAAATTTGTCTCCATTTGAGTTCTCTCATCTTTTCATAAATCCCTCTTTCCTCGGCTCGGGCTTCGTAGCCTTTTTGAACTAAATATTTTTCTAAGGCTAAAACATCTAATCTCCAACGGATTCCTCCTTTTCGGTCTTTGGCTTGGGCATGACGGAAACAAGGGCGGTTTCGTAAAATACCCACTACTTCACGAGAGGTGTATCTACGGGGTTTGTAATCAACCATATAAGATGAAATTTGAGTAGAATATCCATAACCATTATGCTCTAACAAATAATCTACTATATCTAAAACCAAAGTTTCAGTTAGTGGCAATGGCTTACGCTTGGGCTTACGCACCTCGCCTTCTGAGCCATCACCAGAGGTCAAAAATTATTCCTCCTCGGTGGTTTCTTCTGGTGGAGGGAGGTCTAAAGCATCTCTAACAATAGAGGCTTTGTCTGCTTCATAGGCTTCACGGGCCTCTTCAATGGTCATACCTTCGGATTTCTTTTCACGCAGGTAGGATTTCTTATTACTTTCAAAGGCCATGGCTTCTATAATCCACTGGATGGACTCATCAACAGCATCATCCTCTTGTGAGGCAGGACGGCTAAACAAATCTTCTATTTCAGCAATCATTCCTTCTTTAGACATGACTCCTCCGACCGATACGAACTCTTCTAAATCATCATCTCTGACAGCACCAATGGCCTCGGCAGAAATTCTCTCTACCATTTCCATAGCAACTGCTTTCGTGACCGGGAATCCGGCTCTTTTCCAATATCTAACTTCTTGTGTTTGTGCGGGCATGAAGATTCATGTGTATTTATCCTATTTAATACTTTGGTTGGATAGCATGAATCTTGCGGTGTTCATACAAGGCTAATATAACATCGGCGGAATTAGAAACTAAAGTTCCATCTACATAAAATTGATGGCCTTGAGCCATGCGAACATCAATGATGTGTTGAAAATCCCACATCCATGTGGGAATGTTAGGGTTCATACAGCATCCACCCTCCTGCGAGTTTAGAATTTTTAGACCCAAATAATCTTCCAGTGCGATAACCATTAACGGTGCGAACTGAATCGGAAATTAATCTACCACGACATTCTAATCCCCATGGTGGTTGAGAAAATTCTTGTCGGACGGAAAGGGTGTAATCTTCAGAAAATTCTCGGGGCGTGGTTTGAAGTGTGCCAGTAGTAGAGTCCCATAGTAATTCCGCAATCACCAGATGCAACCCTGTGCCTGATGAGGAAATTCTGTGCCAAACTTGGAGGGGAAATCTTTGATGTAATTCATTCATAGCCGAAACTACGAGGGGGTCATCAAGAGATACATCATCCCAGTCAAATGTCAGCCACATATTTTCAATGGTGGTTGGCTTCTATTTAAGAACTTACCAGCCTTGGCCGGGGACTGATTGAGAATCTGATACACAAAAACCAGTCATGTTGGGTTTATAGGAATATGGAGTGTAGTCCGGGAGTGTTTCCGCTGCTTGGTCATCGTCATCATCATCTCTTAGAAACTCCCAGACATAATCTTCTGAAATAGGACTTGGTGGAGTGGTCATGTCGGCGGCTGCACTTTCGTAGTCTTCAATCCAGCCATCGTGGTCTAAGGTATCGTCATCATTTCTCCACTTTTGTTGGGTGGCTGCGGGTAGGCTTCTTAGGCAACGACCATCCTGTGCTTGGCGAGAAGAACCTTCAACTGCCTTACAAAGCAATTCACTAATGACAATATCTTTAGATTCATCGGAAACATCAACTGCTTCACCGTCTGCGGAATAAACATAAACTCCAGCGTTCAAAACTGCCAGATTTTCTGGGGCTTCGGTGGTAGATAGTGCCACGCACTTGGTATCGTCTTCGGGGTCAAGGTAATATCCTTCCATACAGGTGCAATCGCCCTCAACTCGTTCCATGTTGCTATCTGGGCAATGGATATAGTTGTAATAATAAGCGGCACCAGCACCGATAACACCGATAGTTGCAATCAAAGGAACTGCGTTCATACCTTATATTAATCGTTGTTGCTATTTAAATTTTACCACGCAAACTTCATGCCAGATTTTGTAAGGCGTTTGCTGGGTTTGCCTTCACAGCCGGCGGGAAATGGGACTTGATATTGATACTGACCTGCCCCAAAATTAAATTGGTCAAAGTAATAAGAGATATTATTAGCAGATATATCCCATTTGGCATCAGTGATAAAGGGCGTATTAACAATCACCGAGTTATCTTCATAAATCAAACTTTTTTGGGGAACGAATTCTACTCCCTTTTTGGGATTCCATAAGAGTTTAGCATAATCCAATAATTTACCTGCTCGGGGTTCATAGGGCAAACGAGTGACTCCCACTAAACGAATATTTTTACTCTCGGTCAAAGATTGATAGGATTTGAGATAGGGTTGTTGAATATCATATTCACACTTAACTAATTGCGTGGCAGGGTTGGTTTCGGCTTGTTCCCAAACCTTGGGTCCGAAGTTAGGCATGATATTATTCACAATAATGTTGTGGACCGAAATCTTTTGGGCTTCTAAAAACTTCACAGTGCGAGCGCATTCTTGAAGTCCTGCTTCGGAAGCAATAGATACCAGATTGATATTGACAAATTCGCTTCGTAGTAGCGTTTTGAGTCGGTCAATTTTATCACAGACCTCTTCTAAAATACTGACCATGGTTTCAGCACTCTTATCTCGCTTGAACAATAATCCCTTGAAACTTTCAATCTTGGCTTTCATTCTCAACATTTTGAGCAGAAAGGTTTTGATATAATCTGGGGCGGTTAAGGCTCTAAGGGTGTGTCCTGTGGGTGCGGTATCAAAAACAATAATATCATAATCACACGATTGTGAGAGTTTGAGAATTTCTTCTAAGGCAAAATATTCGTCCATGCCGGGAAAACCAGCCATATCCGAAAAAAGTTCGGGGTCTAAGCCGGGAACCATTTTAGAAAATGCAGCAGTGGTGGCTTCGTTGAGTGTTTCCGTAAAATTTCGTGCCATTTTTTCAGCATCAATATTACGAGCCCAGAAATTAGGGGCCACTTCCACAGTAGCAGGTCCTACAGCAACCCCGAGGGTGTCGTCTGTAGAATGGGCAGGGTCGCTACTCACTAAAATAGTGCGGTAGCCCTTGCTGGCCCAATGTGCTGCGCTGGCTGCTGATACGGTGGATTTGCCTACACCACCTTTTCCTGTAAATAACAAGAGGTGTGCCATAGGTGTTGCTATGGTTGCTTGCTATTTCAATCTTCTTAGCAATTAGAATTGACGAATTCATCATTAAAAGAGTCGGCTTCATCACCAATAACCCAGTTTTCCACAGGCTCTCCTCGGATGGTAACTGCATATTTAGTGGCAAAAATTACTGGTGCAACTTCCGCAGGGTAAAAACTGGCGGACAATGAAAACAAGAGTATTCGGTCTTCTTCAAAGGCACGGTCTTCAATTTTAATATTGATTCCCTCGCCAATATATGGTCCTGAATAGATAACATCTTGGTCCATGCAGACGAAAATATGGAAATATTCGGCATACTGGGTTTCATCTGGTGCTATCAAAACTTCTGTCAATTTAATACCCGCTGGTATTTTAGCCGAAGTCATAACAAAGAGGTCTTCGGTGCTGCCCACTACTATTTTACGCTCATAACTCATAGTAATCAATGTATATTTTACACTGCTTGCTATTTAGGGTTATGCCTCTCCTGCATCGTCATCGGACGATTTCTTTCCAGATTTCGGGGATTTTTTCCGTTCTCCAGCAGTTTTCCGTCTGGCCGTATCTTGTCCGTAAAGTGATTCTCCTTGCAACCATTGAGGGTCGTTAAGAACTTGATTAGCAAGTTGAGCATCTTGGTCTGGCAATCCGGTTATGTCTTTGAGATTGTTTTCTATGAAATCTCCTTCTATGAAGTCCATGTTTGATACCACAAACTCTCCTTGAATAAGGTCTTCTAAATCATTAGCCACCGCAGATTGCTGTTTTCTTCGGCGGCGAAGTCGTCCTTGACGCTCTTTATCAATCAACATCTTTCGGTATTCGGCTTGTTGAGTTTGTATCCACGCTTCAACTTCTTCGGAAGTCATGTTGAGAACATCGTTATTAAGAATCTTGCGTTTATACCACTCTACATTTTCTACTGTGACTCGTAATCCTAATTCTTGCACAATAGTGGCTACTAAAGAGTCTATGCCATCAAAAAGAGTATAATCAATCCAAACCGCAGCCGTTCTTCCAGTGGTGCCTTGTAATTCATAAACTTGGAAAACTTTATCGTTGGCTGTAGCATTATCGGGCTTAAAAACTGAAAGAGAGGGTGGGCCTTCTGTGGAAATGTCCCAAGAACTGTTCCCAAAAATTACTAATCCATCTAAGTAGGGGCTCATGTTGCGAGGTAAATAAATGGCCCCAGTAGCATTAGAGGCTAATGCTGCAAACTGGTCGGTTTGGTCTAAATAAGCAATTTGGTTGGCTGGTTGTTCGTTAAATGCGGAATTGCAACTCAAAACTGTGGCTCCATTAGTTGCTCCTGTTAATCCAAAGGTGAATACCCATTGGTCACGGTCTACATCCCATCCAGCAGACAGGGGGTATCTGGAAGTTTTACTGCCTGTGTTTTGTTCAATAGCATCGTTAATGCTGGGTCCCACAGAAATGATGTTCAATCCTGCTTTTAATGGGTCTCCCGCCCAAGGACCTACATAAAAAGTATTGGGTGGAGTCTGTTCAACATCCATAGTAATAGTGCCAAAATCATACATAAATATACTGGGTCCATCACCGAAACCTGTTTCGCCAAATCCTAAAAATCCGTAAGCAATGTTGGCTGGTTGTCCTGTGAAAGCAGGTTTATTAGACAATCCGTAATCCAAAAAATTGGGTGCCAGATAAGGTGTAAGGAATGAAAGGGGGTTCTGTGCAATTTGAGCGTTACTCACAGTCGGGTCCCTCTGAAGAGTTTGAAGCAAAGTTCTATCTTGCCATGCAAACAATGGTCCTGCGCCTGTAGCGGGGTCAATACCATCTTGGGTTTCCCAAGCCGTTAGGTTTTTGGCTACTGCTTCTTCATCTTGAGTATAAGTGCGTTGTTGAATGGCTTTCCCCACCCATCTTTTAGGTAGTTCAAACCCTGTGGCGGTAGGGAACGACGAACCTGCTACGGCAAAAGGCCAAAGCCCGTAATGTCTGCTTCCCAAAAAATCCACGCTCTGAAAAATGGCTTTCCAGTTAGCAGCATAAATTTCAGCATAGGTTGTTCCTGAATGGTCTACACCCTCAATTCCGACCATAATTTGGTTGGAAGAGGGGTCTTGGGTCGCAGAAACATTGAATGTGGGTGTCATAGTGACGGCTCTGGTGCCTTTAAAATCATAGCCGGGAACATCATTAGCAACTGCCCAGTTCGGAAGACCGGGGAATTCGGCAACATTGACCATGGGATTAGGATATGCGGTAGAGCCTTTCCAGTCCCATTGCATTAAGTATGCCGTGTTGAAATTAATACCTCCTGCTCCATCGCTGTAGATAGCCTCTCCACAAGTCCACACAGTATTAGTTTCTAAACCTAATGGTTGAGAGCCTGTGTTTAAACAAACCACATCATATATTCTTTGAATAATATATCCATTCCCCAATGATTCTAAATCTACGGGTGACCATGAACCTGCGGTAAGGGCTTGTGTGGTGCAGTATGACTGTAAATTTCGGCCTTCATTGGGATAAGCATTGATGTCTGTTAATCCTGCTCCAGTTTTAGATGCACCGTCAAAAGAAATTTGAATGCTGGATGAGGCATTAAAAATCAAGGACCATCGCTGGTCTGCTTCAAGTCCACCCATGGTGGCACTGGGAACTAATGTTGGGTTGAGTTGGTCAAAAATTAAAACTGCCATGTAGCCACTATAACCGATTTTTCCGAATGAACCTGCGGAAGTAGAATTAATTCTTTGGTGTCCTCCGATAGCAAGGGTAAATGCTGCATCAGCAGAGCCCTTAATTACATCACAAGCATAAATTCCGGGGGTGGTATCATCTTCTGGAGGTTCAGCAAATCCTCCATTTCCTGAAGCATCAAGTTCTACAGGCATACGACAAACATAGGTGTAATAGAGGTTGTATTGGTCAAAAGGTTGTTTTCTAACTGCTCCTGAAGTTAAATTTACTCCGGGGTTGATGTAATAATTAGGGTTATCTTCTCCGAGGGCTCCCGTAAGGTCACCTTCTACCATGGTTTGATTATTGGCTCGGATGATAGTGACGAAGCCATCATAGGCAAAACCAACGGTGGCTCCAGTGCCAGTAAAATCGGCTTTATAACTGCCGGTGATGATATAACAATCTTTGGCATAGGTGCAACTGCGAATAATCACATCAAAATCTGTGCTATCGGCAGCAGGAACTGTAATTCCTGATAATCGGTCTTGTCCAGTGATTTGACCTAATTCAAGAGCACCCAAAACAATAACTTTAGCCCAATCATCAATCAGAGGTCGGGCCTGAGAATCTAAATCGTATGCTAATCCCATTTTAATCGCCTCATGGTGGAACTGGAGTATTGTTCCAAGTTAAACTGGTGGCTACGGGAAAATCTTCGGTAGCCTCTACTATGGCATTGCTAATGAGATAAACAATATCCCAATCAGTGCCGGGTGGAATTTCAATTTGCCAACCATCGGGAGCCATGGGTCGGTATTCATAAGTTAAGGGGTAAGGTGCGGCACTCCCTGATAATCCTACTCCGGGGCGGCCATCTGGGTCTAAGAAGAAACTGGTGGTTTCTACTACGAAATTCAGAAAACCTCCGGGCTTCCAGTTGTTGCCTACACCATAAATTCCGGGTGAAGAGCCAAAATATTTCAAAACAATGAACTCATCGGCTTTAGTTCGGAGCCTGTTTCGGATAGTAGCGGAACCAATTTTAGAATAAAATACAGACTGAGGGCTGTTTTCCAAAAGTTCAGCATCTTTAGGAGGTAGATTCCCAAGGTCGCCTACTTCCCATTGAAAGCCTTGCCTTCGGATAGCCATAATACTAATTAAGTAGTGTTGCTATTTGAATCTTGTTGTGAAAGCATAGACTTTCACAGAATTATTCCTTTTTGCCACGGTATCGTTTGCGTTTTTGACGAAACTGTGTGGGTGTTCCCAAAATACCTTGTTCTTTTTCTTGTTGGGTCTTTTGTTTATCAACGGCCTTTTGGACATCTTGATTATCTTTGGAAGTAATCTGATTAGTCCATGTGGGTGTTGTTTGGGATTCCATCGGGATTAGATTAGGTAAGACGGATGGAATCTGAAATTCGGGCAATTGGGGGCTACGATAACGAAGCATATTTTGTTGCTTCTCTTTGCTCTCTTGCAGAAGTTCTTCTACGCTCAGGACTCGCCCCATCAATAAACTACTCCTGCTTCTTTGAGATATAGTCCTGCCATAACGCCTCCAGCCACTATGCCAGCAGGTCCCAGAACCATTCCCACAAGATTAGATTCTCCCCTATAAATGTAGGGTGCAGAGTGGATAGTTTCAGCAACACCGACTACCATCATAGCCAGAGCCACCGTATAACCAACTTTGTGGATTAATTTCTTTTCTGTTTCAAAATATATTTTTGGATAATTCTTCATTTTTATTCACCTTTCCATTCAATTCCCGAAAATAATTCTACAGGGTCAATGCCTGATGCTGTTAAAACTTCAGGGTCTTCCAATCCGTCAAATACTGCAGCGACTTCTGCCGCTCCTTTCACAATAATCGGGTTGGATACATTGCTGCCCCAGCGAGCAAAAATCAAGGCTTTACGAAAACCAAATTGATTAAACAAATTGCTCCAGACTTTACTGCGGGAATTGGAACCAGAATTTTTGATGAAAAAGTTGAGTATCTTCATCATTACTTCTATGGCGGGAGATGAGGGGGATTCAGCACGAAACATTTCGGCACCCATTGTTTCTTGGCAACGGTCTAAAAGTGTTTCAAAAGCCATAGCATAATTATCTACTAAAGATATGAGGTCCTCTCGGGACATATCCGAGTAGTCAGAATCCATAGAATCACCAATTTTTGGGTATCTCGTCCATAGCATCTAACTGCTTGGCTCTCAGTTTAATGAATTTCTTAGCCTTAGCCTTGTTTGATTTCTTAGCAAGTCCCCAAGTTTTAATTGCATTTTTCAAGTCAGACTTGTTGCGGATTGGGAAACTACCATCTTTCAGTGCGTGTCCCTTCTTTGCCAAGCGTTCTCGCTGACTTTGTGTGAATTCGGCTGCAGATACTTCGGCTACTGCTTCTCCTGCGGAGGAAATAGCCTTTTCTACATCGTCTTTGATTTGTTGTTTGGCTGCGTCAGTATCTTTTGAGCCCTTCATTTGAAATGCCTTTACGCCTCCGTAAATCATAACTCCGCCTACTACGGTCATGCCAATAGTATTCCAGTAGGAAACACTACGAAGTGTGTTGTAGGAACGAACTAAAAGAAGTCCACCTGCGGAAATACCAATTACACCTGCTACGATGTATGCGTTCAAGTTAATGTCTGCCATAGCAATTATTTGGTGTTGCTGCTATTTAAGTTTGTTGAGAATCAAGAATTAAAGAAGCCAATGATGGCTCCAATCCCTGCACCAACTAAAATAGGAACGGTTTTAGATATGGTGGGGGCAATGTCGCAAGATTCTCCACTTTTGGATAAACCAATAACTCCACATCCGATTCTCTTTCCAGCGTTGCCTGTTTTTAGAGATTCAGCATCCCCTCCTAATCCCAAGTCATCTCTGTCTTGATGAACAATAATCATTCTTCCGACTATACAATTTACTTTTCCCATAATCAAAGAAATGGTATCGGTGCTAAGACGACCTTTAGAAACTCCGTTTTGAGAAACGATGTTGCCTAAGTCCCCTAAATGTCGGGTTTTACTATCTAATCCTCCGTGAGTAGTGCCATAAGGATTAAAGTGAGAACAAGCGGAATCACAACCATCGGTTAAATCTCCGTAATTGTGAATATGAAATCCATGCTCGCCATCGCTCATACCTGTGATGTGGTAATCTATATGCAACATTTTTCCTTCTTGGGTAAATCTCACCACTCCTGCTACACCATTATTATTGGGTGCGAGAACTGCTGTAGCGTGGTTGGTAATGTTAATCACCTTTGGCTCTTCAAAAATTTAATTATGTGTTTTATGGTTTGGGGGTGCATAGTAATCACTCAAAAGGGTTTGGCGGGTTTCATGAACCATGCTACGCCTGTGGCTAAAACTGCCAAGCCGAAGAAGGGCCACCAAAGAACAGATTCTTCTGGCTCTACTACTGTAGATTGATTGGATTGAGTGGTAATTGTGGAACTTCCACCTGTGCCTGTGCTGGGAACAGAAGCATCGTCATCAACTTCAGGCTGAACATCAATAATATCTTCAGGAGCCGTTTCAGGTGCTTCCGTTGGGCCAGTGATGGCGTTCAATTTCCAAACTTGAGCCGTATTGCCTCCGTAGGTTCCATCAGCGAAACCACTACTCTGATAAGGCGAATCAAAAGTTGCCTCCCAGAATGCTCCATTGTGAGTTCCATTGATGGTGAATCCGGGCATGGGACGAATTCGTAATTCAATAAATTCTCCCGAATAATTGTTGGAGAGTGAAACTTCATCATCGTTGGTATTGCGGGTGTTGTAATTGAATTTTTTGGTGTGCATTCCACTGTTGGAAACAAACCAGCCGGTATCGCACTTTACCATCCATGGTGCATTGGAGCGGATAATGGATGCCATACTTGGTGGCGAAAACTCAACGGGTAATTCGTAATCAGTGCTGGTTGCATAATTACACGAGCCATCATTGGCATTAGCCGAAGCATTGTAATTATCTGCGGAAGAGCAGGTGCATCCCTCACGAACTGGAATACAAGAGCCATCATCGGTGTTGGCTTCTCGGTCATAGTTGAGAGCATTAGGGTCGGTGCATCCTTTGTATATACAGGAGCCGTCTGACTGGGTAGCATCAGCATTGTAATTATCGGCCTCTGGGTCACGACATCCAGAAATCTGCACTGTAGCCGAGGTGATTTTAACCAAGACATAACCACCATTGGGGATAGTGACTTGGGCTGTGCCGTTCCATGGGGTTGGTGAAATAGCATCTCCTGTTCGGAGTCCTGTGAGTGGTAGTGACCATCCTTGCGCCCCAGAAACTTGAGAATCAAATGCCACCGTCACAATCACAGGTTTGGTTTCTTTATTATGAAGGCGAATAGCAGATTTATAGCCCGTGTATTTAACTCCATATCCAAAACTGCCTTTGGAAACTTCGGGTTCCCACGATTCTGCTTCTGATGCCCACTCTGCGGATAACACCAGATAATCAGCAATATCGTCAGGAAGAGCCTCTCCGTGTTCTTGCATTAAAGCATTATCCCATTTTGTGGGTAGGCTGGTGGGGCTTCCGCTGACTCGGAAAGTTCGGGTTTCGGATTGATAAACTCCAGTCCAATAACCGTCTAAAGCACTAACTCCGATTCCTAACATTAGATTTCCTCCTTGGACATTTGATAATATTGAGCGACTAAAATAATGGTTATTCCTAATCCTACTGCGCCTAAAACTCTTTTCGGGTCTACAATAGTAGTTTCAACCTTCTCGCTATTTGAACTTTTTGTTTGGATAGAACCTGAGTCTGAGCCAGAGTTTGAGTCTGAGCCAGAACCCGAATCGGAGCCAGATTTTTTCACACAACTACAGTCCCAAGATTTACAAGAGGTCTTGCCATCAGCAAACACCGTATCATTATCGCTACATTGGGGGTGATTTTCATCACAAACCGCCTGTTTGTAAGCATTGTAAGCCTCTTTTGTTAATCCTCGTTCTTCCCAAAAGTTTTTGAAGACTGTAAATGAGGCTCCTGAAATTACTTGGTCATCTTCCATATATCTCATAGACTGAATAAATTCCTCATATCCTAAACTACAATCCACACGCCGTTGCAATCTCCCTCCCGTGCTGGTAGAGGTGTGGTCTAAATCAAATTTTGCCACTATAATTCCTCCTTTCGGCCCATGGTTGCGGCGGTCAGTAATCCCACCGCAGTTAGGGCTACAATACCGCCTAAAATCAATCCTCCTTGGGGTGGGGTGCGGGGAGGGGTATCATTATTTCCTCCTCCTGATGACTTCTTATCCTTCTTACACTTTCCTAATAATCCCTTTTTGTATCCTTCCTTGCATTTGCACTTTCCTGTATCTGGGTCTATTCCTGCTGTGTTTTCATCGTCGTCCTCACAGTATTTGCATTCATACTCCTTGGCTCTTGATGCTTCTTTGGCCGATGTATCAGACATGGTGGTGGGAGATTGTGGTTGAAATGTGGCTTCAGGGTCGTAGTTCTTGGCTGTGCTATCCATACAGCCCATCTTTTCAAATCCTGTGGCTGTGATAAGTCTGTATTTTTCCCAACTGGTCGGGGACAGAGTTTTCTTAACAATAAATTCTTGGGGAGCGTTTAATCCCGTGGCTCTCCAACCTTTCTTGGCAATAGCATAGATTGTTTCCTCTTCTCCTGCTTGGGGCAACACACTTTTTCCTGTATGTCTTTTCCACTCCCATAGGTCTACGATTTGTTGATAGGGTGGGTTAGAGTCATATTCATCTGGGAATGGTGTTCCCTCATAAGACCACTCTTCTACTAAATATCCCTGTCCGTCCAAATTTTCTGGTGGCATCACACAACTACAATCTCCGGGTTTTTCGGCCACTGGTTGAAGTGTGGGATTTCCGTCCATGGGCTTAACTCCTTGAGCCCATACTGGTTCGGCTGAGGTGCAGGGACAATTAGCCCCTGTTGATGCCACGGGAGAGTAATTTAGGGCTTTAGAATCAGAACAACCAGCCTCGTATCTGAAAACATCCCAATGTTCCTTAACAGCGTCCCGAAGTTTGCGAGCATCTTCTATGGCTTCTACGCCCCAAAATCCGTTCCGGCCATATCTGGTGGGGTTGAAGTTTTCCATGTAATTGCGATACATTGCATCATTGGGATTGATGTTAGATTGTTGCATACCCGAGGATTTGGGGAGATTAACTTGAACTTGATAGTATGTGCCACACATGGTTCCTGAATCGTCAGGATAGCCATAACCTTCACAAGAAACTCTGATTTGTGGTGCATTGTTGGGATTGGGGTGTGTTCGTGTAGATGAAATAATATCCACATACCCTCCAGAGTATAATGAATTGCAAGACAGCATTATTCTTTCGCCTGTAAGTGTGGTTTGGCTGGATTCACTACGGAATTCCGCATTGGCTACTTGAGCAAAGTTAAACTCATAAGGGTTGCCTAAAATTGTTCCCATTAAAGTTTCCCTCCATAAACAGTCACTCCTGCCGTCAGAAATACAATGCTGGTGGCAGCGGCGATAAGTGGTCCCCAAGAAACTCCACTGTCGTTAGAACCTCCAAAGCCGCCTGAGCCAGAACTGCCAGAACTACTTGAACATTTAGTATCGTCCCAATAATTTGCAGTTAGGCTGTAGTTGCTATCTTCTGGGTCTGAACAGACAGAGGTAAAGATAGGTGATTCTAACCACCAATAAAATCGGTCATCCCCTGTGTTTTGCTGTGCTTTCTTACCTTCGCCAATAACCCAAGATAAGTGGTCACTATAAATTTGGGTGGTGGCATAATTCATGGCTTCACAATCTTCTTTAGTAAATTGGTATTCTCCAGCGTTGGTGTGATAGATACAAGGGAGGGTTATTTCCCACTCCATATTTATGAATTTTCTTGTGTCGGCCATGGATATTCCGTCTTTGCTAACGGGGCGGATAATCGCCACATTGTTTTGAAGTGCTGTGCTGGCAGTGACATTTAATTCTGCTGGAAGGTTGGTAAGGTGTCCTGCAGAATCTACTCTCCAGCCACGAGGTAATTTTTCTGGGCGGTCATTGTCCAGATTCCAAAAATTCTTAGAATTATCAATTAGTTCATAGGTTTCGGTCCAAACTCCGCCACAACCTGCATCAGATTCACAAGCCAATTTAGCATCTTTCCATTCTTTTGTCATTTGATGCCAACTCAACTCTCCTCTAAAGGATTGAGGTTCTACTCCTGCACAAGAATCGGTTTGAGTCATATTTTTACAAGTTCCTGTGGTGATTACTACATCATCGGGGTTTTCCCACCATTGGTCGGAAGATGATTGTCTTTGCACTGGAATTGGTCGTCCATAAGAGTCAGTTTCGGCCGCAAATGGGTGCTGATTGGGTCCTGCTAATTTCACTAAAGTAAGTGGGGGAATACCGTTGCTAAACTTGGTGGTAGCGGTCATTGAGCCATTAGGATTGCGTCTAAGGACATATCCATCAGCCCACGCTGCTAAGGTCTTGGTTTCTCCTGATTCCTTGCTCTGCCACATATTCTGTGGAGGGAGTGGAATGCCGTTGAAGGTGGAGCCTAACCACATGGGTTTTAATTATGGCTTTCGCTATTTAAGTTTCACTCCAGAGGATGAGGTATGTTTTTATCACCCAGCGTCCAACGAAGTGTTTTAACTACTCCTTGCAAAGCCTTGAAATTACGAGCATGAAATACCCATTCCTTGCTTTTAGGGCGGTATTGAGACATCTTGAGTTGGTGGAAATTAAGTTTGCGTTCCGCCTTATCCAACATAGCCTCAATTTCTTCCCAGTTCCTCTCATAAGAGAAGTGGTTTGAATCTTGATGGTCGCTCATTTCTGCCATGAATCTGTGGTCTATTTTCACCTATTTAAATATTTGGTTTTTATTCAATGAATAAAGACTAAATAGGGTTCTACTTGATAAGTTCAAACAAGTTCAAGAAAGGTTATAGCCTGTCCGTCATTACCAGTTGAATTTAATCACAGTTCCAACGCATCGGGGATTCCATCACCGTCATCGTCCGAGTCAATGTAATCTTCTACGCCATCGTTATCGTGGTCAAACTGACCCGTGTTATCGTTGCCGTCATTGTTCTCAAACCAATCGGATAGTCCATCATTGTCATCATCTGAATCAGAAGCATCCCAAATGTTATCGTTATCGTGGTCGTATCTGTAAGCACTCCACGCACCTCCGATTTCATCAACATCAAGAATGTTGTCGTTATCGTCATCAGTATCTACGCTATCATTAAGTCCGTCATTATCATGGTCACGACTTGCATCCGAACCATTGTCATAGAAATCTTTGTAATTGTCAATTCCATCATTATCAATGTCCAAGTCAAATCGGTCTTGAATACCGTCATTGTCGTGGTCGTAAATGTTGGTGTTATCGTTTCCATCATTAACTTCTTCAGAATCGTTGATGCCATCGCCATCATCGTCATTATCTTCGGCATCGTCTATGCCGTCATTATCATGGTCTTGAGGAGATGAGTCCACATCATCGGGGATTCCATCGTTGTCGTCATCGTTGTCCAAATCATCTGGGATTCCATCACCATCATTGTCATTATCACCGTTTTGGGCTTGGCTATCAAGTTGTTGTCCCTGTTGTTGGGAGTTTTGTTGTCCTTGTTGGCCTTGTTGTCCGTTTTGGGTTTGACCTTGTTGTTGTTGGTTTTGTCCGTTGTTGTTTTGGCCGTTCTGTTCCTGTTGTTGTTGCTCGGACTGTTGGCCGCCTTGCTGACCACCCTGTTGTTGTTGGCCTTGACCGTTATCTTGTTGTTGGCCTTGTTGTCCTTGCTGGCCTTGCTGACCTTGGTTGCCCTGTTGTCCAGATTGCTGGCCTTGTTGTCCAGCCTGTCCTTGTTGTCCTTGTTGTCCTTGTTGGCCTTGCTGACCTTGCTGGCCTTGTCCTTGACCTTGACCTTGATTCTGTCCTTGGCCTTGCCCTTGTCCTTGTCCTTGACCTTGACCTTGGCCTTGACCTTGCCCCTGTCCTTGTCCTTGTCCTTGGCCTTGTCCTTGTCCTTGTCCTTGGCCTTGTCCTTGACCTTGACCTTGACCCTGACCCTGACCCTGACCTTGGCCTTGTCCTTGACCTTGACCCTGACCTTGGCCTTGTCCCTGTCCTTGGCCTTGGCCTTGGCCTTGGCCCTGACCTTCGCCTCCAGCATCGGATTCTCCTCCGCCTTCTGTTCCACCGTTGCCAGAACCTGCATCAGATTCTTGGAAATCGGGGTCATAAGCGTCTGGGATTCCATCTCCATCCGAATCGGAGTATTCTCCATCATTCGGGTCATTAGGGAAGGCATCTGTGTTATCAGGTTTGCCATCACCGTCTGTATCGGCGTTGTTGGGGTTAGTTCCTTGTGCGTATTCTTGGGCGTTGGTTAGACCATCGTTATCTGGGTCTGCGTTTCCATCGCCACCGTTAGTTGGATTTAGACCATTAGCGACTTCCCAACCATCTGGGAGTCCATCACCGTCTGAATCTGCATTGTTCATGTTAGTTCCTGCATTTTGTTCTTCAGAGTTAGTTAAACCATCTCCGTCCCAATCAGCCCCACCATCGGAGGGGTCCAATGGGTCAGAACCATCGGCGGTGACTATACCTGCACTCATAGCAAGCATAATAGCGGTCAAAATTGTAAGCATCGTATTTTTGAATTTGTTATTTTCTTTCATAGTAATCTGTTCCATTAAAGTTTGTTCATAGGGAACCCGCTGTTCCCTCTACTAAAAGATAGTGTTTTACTCCTATTTAAGATTTCGCTCCCTGCGAACCCTATTGCATCAATCGGTAATCAGCACATATTATTGTTCTTCATCAAAATATTCGTCTATAAAATCATCAATTTGATTTTCTAAATTTTCAATTCTTTGTTGTATATGATTATTCTGGGTCTGCAACTGTCTTTTTACAACCATGCCTTCTTGGGTGTTAGGACACTCTGTAATAAGATGTTGTATTTCCAAAAAGAGATTGAGTAAAAAGGAATAATCCTGTGAGTGGTCTGCTTCTGATTGTTGAATCCATTTTATTAAGATTAGGGCTTCCTCTAACTTGTCCATATTTTGTTGTAATTTCTTTAACTATTTGAACTTAGTCGTGATTACAAGGAGTGCGCTAACTCAAATGCTTTAGCATTATCGGAAGGATAGTGGAGTCCTACACTTACACGAGCATGGGCAATTCTGCGGGCTATTCGGTAAAAAGATAGGGTGTGCAAGGGGTATTTCTTAGAAAGGTGTAGGGCGATTAAGTATGATTGAAATGTGTGTCCTGATGGGTAAGCAGGAGTTTTTGCTGTTTCTGATGGTTCGGGAATTATTTGGGAATTAACTTGTGCGGGTCGGGGTCTATTGTAATAGGTTTTGTGAGCCATGACCAATGGAAAAGAATCCTTAATAATTTCTGCTAATTTTTCAGGGTCATATTTTAAATTATGATTTTCTAAATATTGGATAAATGCTGCACGAGGAGATTCATCGGTGAGTAAAAAATATTCCTTGTCAGGAGTTTTCATGGCTTGAAGCACAGATTTAGATTCCTGATAAGAATCTGGGTGGAATTGAGGCTTAGGCTCTGGTGTGGATAAATACCTATCGTTCACGATTACGACCCCAAATGTAATCTTTTCCTTTTTTTCTCCAATAGCCTGACTTTTTGCGGGCATTTTTATCGGGTTTAAAACGATTTAGATTATGGCGGGTAAGTGGGGCCTCAAATGAATCTACTGGCTCCAAAGCAATGTATCCGAAATTGCCCACCAAGAAACATTGTCCTGTTTCGGGGTCGCAAACCACATCAGAAACACTGGTGGAGCGATAGCCATCAGAAGAACTTCCTAAATTGGAAATTGTAGTGGAATTTTTATGCCACGAATCAGAAATATTCTGGGTAATAGAAAAGGGTGCATAACCGCCTAATACTTCGGCTACTAATTCATATTGGCTCAAATCTACTTTTTCTCCTGCATTTCCGCTCATAAAAGCCCGAACATGATTTTCAGGTAAATCTTCTATGGGGTGGTGATAAATCAACCAAGAATCTGCATCTGGGAGTTCTGCTTTATCTCCTACTGTGAATTTTTGGGTGGTGTTTTCGGCCTCAAATACTACTTCATCAAAATCAGAACTTTCCACTTCTAAAGCAAAAGAAACATTCAAGATTCGGTCGCTGGGATTAAATTCGGACTCAAAATGAACCAATTCTCCATATTTTTCCATAACTGATTCCATATCAGAAATGAAATCGTTATAATTTTCCTCGGCTCCAAATGATAAATTTCGGGAATCGGCTAAAGGTTGGGCGCATCCTCCATCACAAGCCCAGATTTCTCCTACTAATTGGTCGTCTTCATCATACAGTCCAAAGGCTTGAGGAGATTCATCGCCACACAACTGACATATTTTCGGAAGTTCTGTGATTTCCAATGGTGGGGGTGCGGGGGAGGTTCGGGCTCTTTCTAAGGCTTGGGCTAATTGTCCTTCTGGGTCACCGCCCCAATTTTCTGCCTCAAAATCTTCCGAAGAGTCGTCCTCAAAATCTCTAATTGCTTGAACTGCCTTGCGATTGTTGTTGATAATTGCTTGAACTATTTGTCTTATTTCAGAATTGGAATCTTTTTGGAGTTGGTCAATTTTTTTCTTGGGAATTCGGCGGGTGAGTTTCCACATCAGTTCCATATCTCCATAGTCATCTTCGTATTTATCAAGGGGTTGAAGATTAAAATTCCAACCGTAGATGGAATAGAGTTGAATATAAACGGCTAACTGACCTGCTCCCCAATTATCAGAGCCAAGGTCATCTCTAAGATACCTAATAAGGTCTATTACGGTAGGAATGTTGCGAGGAATTGATGCGCTTGCGCTATAAACTTCATTATCGTCTTCCATGGCGGTAGATTTGATACTAACTGTATTTTTATTGACTCGGATTTTGTTAATCATATCATCATAACCAAGTTCATCAAGTTCATCTTGCTTTTCCCCACTAAATAAGTTGTTGAAGCCCCACCAGTAACTTACTTCATCTACAATCTTGTCTAACTCCTTAGTATTTTCTAAGAGAGTGTGTCTGGGGCTAATTGATTTGGCATAATAACGAACTATGGCAGAAGTCCATGTTGGGTCGGTAGAAGTGCGGAGTATTTTTTGAAGTTGAGGGTAAGTTAAATCTATTTCATAATTGTTGAAATCAGGGCTCTCTAAAAACTCACGAAACCACTCTGGGTAATAGTTAGTTTCTAACTCATTAGATTCTAACCAGTTGGTAAATGATTTTACACGAGAAAATCCGTATTGGTTAATGAATGAAATGGGGTCTATTTCACGGGGATAACGAGCAATACAATCACTCAACATCTGCATATATTCATTATGGAACTTGCTCCTCATAATATCGCCCTCAATATTTTCTAAAATTCTCGGCTCTGATTTCCTTGCGGGTGCGGGCTTCTTTAGGGGTGATGTTTTTATCACGCTTCATTTTGCGAAGTGTTTCGGAAACTGGTTTGCCTGACATGGTGCGAACTCGGGAATTAATTTGCTCGGCACTCCAATCATGTTCGTCTACATCTGAATCAGTTTCATAATTCAAATCTGCCAGCCAATTATAATCAACTGTTCCTGTGACATTGATGGGTAATTCTACTTCAATATCTACATCCATGGAATCTGAATCGCTTTCTCCATCTTCTAATGGTAGAGATGCGTCCACAGAGGTTCTAATGGCATCTATTACCTCATCATGTAATTCATCAGATACGGTGCTGTTGTCTAAATCTATATCTCCGACCTCTAAATCAGAAGTATAATCTGAAGTGATATTAAAATCCTCACGCTTATTACGAGTTTGTTGTTTCTCACCAACATCTAAACTGTCCGATGGCCCCTCTGCATTGAACGCTTCTATAGTGGACAATATATCTTTTTTAAGAGTTTCTGGTGTGTATTTACCATTAGCAACATCGGTTATAACTTCAATTGCTTCGTCAAGTGTAGAATCGCTGCCCAACCAAAATTCGGTATTCTCGTAAGTGATGGTGAAGGGGACAGAAGAATTTTTTACTGCTCGCTTAAACTCCTCGGTTACAATAGAAGTTTCACAAACAGGACAATAAAAGTAATCTTCGTGGAACTGCATTGAGTCTCCACAACACATCATATCTTGCTTTTCGGCTCGCTTTCGCTTTGAAAGTCCGGGTGTGCCATCCATGGGTGTCCAATTTGCCATTTCTCCAAACTCCATTGGGTCTTGAACGGGGGCAGAACCCTCTTCTGAATAGAAATTTCTGTCTTTCCCGAGTAGTGCTACTCCAGCGACTGAGGCTGCAGTAATGGCTGTAATAAAATATCCGAAAGATTTAGGACCGGGCATTTTACCAGATTGCGTATCGGCTAATACCTTAGTGGAAAGATAAACTCCAGAGCCTATCACAAATCCGATAATAGGGGTAAGTAGGTTTCTCATACAGTTTTATGAGGCTTCCCGCTATTTAAGTTTGATTGTAAAAACGAAAATTGATGTGGGCTGATAGATTTAGACTCAAGTATTAAATTTTTAATGTGGGTGAGGTGTTCTTTTTCCTCTGCTTTGAATGCGATTCCACAAAATTCACATTTGGGGTGCAAAATTGTATTGTGTGTTTGGCAACTAAGGCAGGTTGAAAAATTAATGGGTTGGAGCAAACCTATGAATGGTTTGGGTGGTTGTATCCAGTTGATAACATAAAATTTCATCGTGCATCCCGTTCTTCTGCATGGTGTTTGCGGTGGCAACTAACACACAGAAGTTCTAAGGTGTGGGCTTTTGCCAACAAATCATCCCACGCATAATCGGTAATACTCTTATGGCGGGATTGTTTATACGAGGGGTCGGTGTGGTGGACATCCAATAAAATTCGGTCGTCTTCTCCACATCGTTCACACTTCCCTCCCAAACGATTGAGAATCCATGTTTTCTTATTAACCCTAAGATTTCTCTTGTTTTCTACTGCCTTGCCAACAAGATTACGAGATTGCTTATTTTCTGCATACCACTTCTTATTATATTCTTTCATATATTGCTTTTTCTTCTCTGGGTCGGAATAGGGCATAACCTTGATGGTTGCGTCCTCCTATTTGAATCTATGTCTTCAAGACCTATCATTCTTGAGTGCTTCTTTGATTCCCGGAATGTTGAAAAAGTTCTTAGCATCAAAACTTTTTTCTAAGGTGGCTCCAGTTCTCGGGGCTCCCAATTTAGAATCAGCCCCAATTTTTTGTTCACCTCGTCCAGCCTTAACTTGGTCTTGATGAGCCTTGACAATATCTGCATTGGTTAATTGTGGGCCTAACTGCGGGTGTTGCAAAGAGAATGCTTTTTTCCTCTCTTTTTCTGCAGCCATAGCAGCCAAAATGTCTATATTAGTTGTCATGCTATCAATCATCCATCTATAATGCCGAATAATCCTGTGATGTTATCGGGGGGCAATTGTTGGAAATTTTCTACAATTGGATTGGTGATATTTGGAGTAGTAGTGGTGGTGATTTGAGCAGGTTGTATAGTGGCTACGGGCGTAGTAGTAGCAGGTTCTGATGGTGTTAATGAAATTAGAGGGGTGGCTACTACCTTGGTTAAAATGTCTTCTGGTAATCGCCAAGCCCAATTAATAATAAACTTGTTCACTGGCTTATTCCTCTTTTTCACTGGCTTGTTCCTCTGATACGGTGTAGGTGAGGTTCTGCTACGAGAAGTTGAACTGGAAGTGGTGGTGGCGGTGGGGGCTGGCTGTGTTAGAGTAGATGGGTCAATTAAATTTGAAGGGGGCGTGACTCCCTCTTGTTCCCATAACTGGAGTCGTTGTTCATTAGTCACTACAGGATTATTGAGGTAAGCAACAATAGCATTACTGGGTTGGTTAGAAGCCCAGCCAGTGCCGTGCGTTGCAGGATTGTAATTTGGACTTCTTGCCATATCACATCACCGCTGAGATACCTAAAACGCTTCCTAAAATTCCGGGGAGAATCATCATAACTATTTGCCACCAACGACTTTTAATCTTTTCAATTTCGCTGGCGGTAGAAGATACAGATTGTTCCAATAAGGCTAAACGAGTTTGCATGGGTGGTTGTCCGTTGCCATCAATAACAACCTTCATTAATTTTTGGAGGTCTTCTTTATGAGATAATGATTCATTGGCTAATCTTTCTAAATGTAATTCGGTGGACTTAGTGTTATCTACTAAGGCTTCTAAAAGGGTTTCCAGATGTGCTGCCATTTCTTTAGCAGTTTGAGCATCATTATCTTTGCTCACGATTCATCCCTCGCACGAGTTCCAAAACACGGAGGGCCAATCTTTCAACACATTGGTTTTGATGGATACCATGATGCAAACACACTTCTATACTATTGATGGAATCATTAGTTCTTTGTATAAGTGACTCAAGGTGATAGGACTCCATGCTAATAATGATGTGCGTCAGATACTTAAATTTTCTCTTCTGACATCAGCGTTTCAGTTGCTTCCGTTGCGTCAGTTGCGTCAGATGTGCTATCTGATACGAAATCAATCTGACAAACATCAGTATCACAGAATCTTTCCACGACTACCTCTTCACCCTTGATTCTTCCAAAAGAAAGTTTTCCAAGAGATGCTTTCATATCTTCATAGGTTTTTTTATCAATAGATTCATAAGGCATTTGAGGGTAGGCTCCTAATTCTAATTTTGGTAAGAATGAAACTCCTTTCAGTTGATATTGATAAATATCTAAGGCGGCGGCGATTTGGGGGCCTTCTTTTTCAGGGTCAAATGTGACGGTGCAAGAAACTTGATTATCGGCCCAATAGCGTTGTGCCAAGGCTGCAATAGAAAGTTGTTCCCACATGGACACCTCATCTACGGTGCGGACACCTGCTCCAACATCCACAGGAATTTCTACTACCAGAGTGGTATTTTCGCTGCCAAAGGCAGGTTCAATTTTGTATCCTGCTTTTTCCAATGGTGCAACGAGGTTAGAATCTTTGCCTAATCTCATACGGCGAATGTAATAACGAGATTCAGGGAAGTGAATTCCGGGGGTGGCTCCTGCCAAAAGACTAACTGTGCCTGATGGTTTGATAGAAGTGGTTTTGATAGACCGAGGAATTGCCATCCAATCCGAATATTCTTTGTCTAAATCTTGAATGTGTTCATAGCCTTCGTCCATCCATTGTCGCAATTTACCAATGCCACGATTAGCAATAAATTGGGCGATACCACTCATGGAACATCCGATACGGCGGTTGCGAAGCATAACACGGTTGGTTTCAGGCCAATGGGTTTTACCCAATGTCACGGTCTTGGCATAAAGATAAGCATATTTGAGTGTGGTGAGGTAATCATCCAGAGAATCATGATTATTGGGGAAGGTTTCAACTAAACAACACAATTCATAGGACTCTAAGGTTTGTTCTAAACAAGGATTGCCTCCCATGGCTCGGTGGTCTTTGAAATTAGGTGCGTCAGCCATGCGTCCAAATTCTCTCATATTTTCTAACCAAGCATATCCGGGCTCGCCATTGTATCTGACTCTTTCTGCAGAAGGCTCATAGTTCATACCAAGGTCGGCAAAAATTGAATTGTTAGATGTCCAACCATATTCGGCTCGGTGAGGATTGACCTCATAATTTTTCAAATCAAGATATTCATCATTATCTGGCTCTCCAAATACAATTTCTGCGGTTCGGCGCACATTTCCTGCTACCACACACTTACCAATAAGATTCATGATGTCTACAATAGAGGTAATAGAGATGGGTGCGCCAATTTCGGCTCCCAAAATATCACAGACTCTTTCGTGAAGTTCTACCAATGGTTGTGGTCCAGAAGATTCTCCTCCAAAGCCACGAATTGGGACTCCTGCCTCACGAATTCCAGAGTAGTCAAAAATTATGGGTGCTGTGCCGTAAGCATAACAATCCAACAATAATCTAAGGGAATCAACCCAACCCTCTCGGGTATCTGGAATAACAAATGTTTCGGCTTTGCGGTTTTCGGCTGGGCCTTTAAGAATCATGGTGCCAGCACCTTTAGTGTCAAAGCCAACTCCTACTCCTAACATAGAAGCATCCATGAGGAAACAGAATGGTTTAGAAAATTCATTGCTCATAGAGCGTGTGGAAACGAATGCACAATTATTAAGGGCTGCAAACAAACCTCTTTCTTCGGTAATAGGTGTTCCCATAGCCCACAAACCTCGGCCCGGTGGCAAGAATTTCATGTAGAAAATTCTGCGATACATTTCTTGGGCTGAATGTTGGGCTTTCCAAGCATTCCAACCCAATCCATTCGCCTCAATATGTCGCTTTTGCATATTAAAAGTGCCTTCTACAACACGGGTGACTGTTTCAAACCATTGCTCATTTTTGCCATCGGGCTTCAAACGAGAATAGGTTCGGTTATAGACCAATTCCCCCAGTCCATTAAAACCGAAAGGTGCTTTCTTTCTTTTAAATTTGTCTAAGAAATTCTGGCTCAGTTGGAAAGGATTTTTATCTGTCATTAAGTTCACGCCCATGGAATAGTTGTTGGTCTGTTTCATCTATTTAAGATTGATGTTTCAGGCCATGCGTTTGATGTTTTGGTTGTGTTAGATGTTCTCAATCACTTGATTCGGCGGAAAATTGTAGGCCCTTGTGAACCGTTGGGGCGGACCACGATAAAATCAGAATCGTTTTTTAATTTAGCGGCTAAACTTCGGTTAGTAGGGATTTCTTTTCTACCCAAAGTCACCATGCGGTCAATGACGGTTTTAGCGGTAATTTCTTCTTCTATCAATACCAAAGATTTGGCGGCTTCATAACTGGTTGGTTTGCTTCTTCTCAAGAAATCACATCCTCGGGGCTACTAACCCTGTATATTCTACACCTTCGTAGGGTGTCCATGTGAATTGTAAGGGACAACTGCCTGTGCCACCGCACATAGCAACTTCTTCTTTGGTTGAAGCAGCGATACAAGCATTGATTTCTGATGCTGTATATAGTTGGGTAGTGGTAAATTCTTCTTCACACTCCATTTCCAAATTAGGATTCCATGAAATTATTTCTTCGGCATCAAGAGTTTGCCAAACCATTTTCTTTTCTCCGACTCCAATTTGTAGAATGGGAATTTTGTCCAGTGTTTTGATATAATCTTTGATTTCTTTAGCGGAGGAAACGGTGGTGTTCCATTCATAATCAAAATCAGGAATGGCTCGCAAATCATAAACCAAATCAATTTTCTTCAAACGAATGGCTCTTTCCATGTTGTTAGCCAACAAAGCAAACTTGTTGTCTTTGTAGGAAATCTTCAATTCATCTTTAGTGGTGAGGCTGGTGGTAATGGCCTTGAGTTTGCTTAACTCCACTGCTAAACGATGTTTTTCGTTGCAGGTATAACTTTCAAAGGCAGCGGGAACTACTTTGAGTCGCAACATTTTGGCTCTGATAGAGTCCACTACATGAACTGTGAGGCCATCTTTGGAAAAATCTAAGATGCAATCTTCGGTGATGGACTGTAATCCTTTGAGAATGTTTTTCATCATAGATACAGAAATAGAAGCCTCTAACATAACATGATAATTGTGTTGCGACCTATTTAACACTCGCCATCTTATTGAGAAATTTCTTATTTTTGAATGTGTCTTGCTTATTAACCATCGTGTAATTGTAAGTGTAGTTGATGGGTCGGAACAAACGATATTGAATCTTGTAAAATCCTGTTTTGATGACCTCATAACTGCAACCATCAATGGCTCGCACCCAATTTTTGAACTGGGATTTAGCATGACCACGGATGGAGGTTGGATGTTTGCTAAGGCGGTCTTGGTGATAATCGCTCATGATTCTGACGGAAGCCAAATCAAAAACCTGTTGGTATTTGTATAGGGTGGGTTCAGGGGTATAAAAGTCGGCATCATTTTGCTTTTTTGACCTGCTCTCATCTTGCTGAAACTGACGATAGGCTGCTTTCATTTCTTTGTATAGTGGAAGGGATTCTCCATTTTGTTTGGCAATATAGACACGGTGTTCCCAGTCTTGATTAGAGTTTTGTTGAATGACTTGCACCCAAAAATCATTGCCGTTGCTACCAAATTGGAAAGCAGAAAATTGAACCAAATTCTTGACACGGATGTTGTCTTGTTCAGGCCATGTGGGGTTGAAGCCGTAAAACATAGTCCCTGCAACTTTAGCCATCCTAAGATATTAGGTGGTCTACCTATTTAAAATCTACTCTTGTTGAGGCTGATAATCTATGGGGCAAGTGTTAATTCCTCCGAGGCGGTAAAAGGGACACCAACCGAATGCGGAAGTGAGGACTCCCCATGCACCCCAACCCAAAAGTGCTAATTCCCAATCACTACTGGCAATAAAATCTATGATGAGGAGTGTGATTCCTGCCATCAGTCTAATGATGCGGTCTGTGAAACCGAGATTCATAAAATATCACCTTTTCTCTTCGGCCTTGCTAATGATTACTTTGGATTCTGCGCCCTTCCAAGGTGTGCGAATAAATGTATCTACTGCATTCCATGTGGCTCCTTTTGCCACTCCTCTTTCTGGAGCATCCTCCCAATTTTCTACAAAATCTTGGAGATTATCATAATTTTCGTAAATCTTTTTAGCGGTGGCTCTACCCACACGAGGGATTTGTTCAAGCATGGCATGATGTTTGTTTCTGCTGCTGGTCACGACAGTTGTGGGTCTAACTAAGGTATTAACTGTGCCATCTTTGACTCGTAGAGAAAGGCTACGAACATAACGGATGGTTTCCTCTAAGGAATCAGTATAAACCACAGGACATACCTCTACACTCATGCGATTGAAGAAGGTTTGTAATCCCTTGATGCTATCCATATCAGCATAGACTTCACTCCATGAGCCCTCAATAAGCAAAATATATTTGTCGCAATTTTCTACCATTCTGGAAATCTGTTCTTGAATTCTTTTACTGCTCCAAGATGAATAAGCATCTCCCCAAGTTTTTCTTTCAATAGTCCAACGCTTGCCGTCATCGTTTTCAATTACAATGTCGCCTTCGGGTAGATTGACAATATCGGCATTAAGCAACATCTGGAAGGATGCCTTGGTGTTATGTGCTTCTTTGGAGTCAATCAGAATCTTCATGATTGTATTAGCCTCCACCACCTATTTGAACTCTCTCATTCCACTTATTGATTGTATAGTGGTCTTCAGGATTAGCAGAATGGGTTTTGATAGATTGGAGATTTCCTTCCCAATCATAATAATAGACTTTGTTAATACCTGCGGCGCAAATGGCTTCCATACAATGTGAACAGGGTTTGCTCATACGGTCGTCATCTCCACCATGTCCTCCAAAACGAAACAACCACAGGTCTGCTCCTTCGGCTCCATTCTTTTGCCAACGAAGTTGCCTAAGTGCATCCATTTCTGCATGGATAGAAGAGCCTCGGTATCCTCGTTTATTGACTCCAGTAGCCACAACTGCACCCTTGCGAACCACAATGGCGGTCATTGGTGAGCGACAGGTAGAATTATGAATATTTCTCTTGCCTATGCGCCTAAGACGCATTTCCCTCTTGGGGCGGGAAGACATAGTTATCACCCCTCCTGCACAGCCGTAATGTGAACTGACCAGCCACAACCACATTCATAGAATTCGCCTCGCAAAGAGGCAGATTCGGGGTTGAACTTAGTTCCGCAAGCCTGACATTTAATCTTGGTCTTCGTCTTGGTTTGCATCAAAGGTCACCTGCTTGCCCGAAACCTTGTCGTCCAGATACTGTTGATAAAGTTCTGAACCCAAGGATGTGTGCTGGCCGTTTGTGAGGACTACATCAATAGAATCTCTCCATAACATAGACATAGTGTAAAATTGTGATAAAAGAGCGTTAATGCCTTTGTGTTCCATATCTGCTCCGGGTCTGGTATCTTCAATAAACCTCATTAGTAGGTTTTCGTCTATGGTGAATTCTATCTCCATGATGATTCATCATGGGCTCTACCTATTTAATATTTCTCTCAAATAGGACAGGGCAGAGTAATCAACTTAAGGTTGGTTTGAACTACTTCACTATAATCTTTGACTTGAAAGTTAAGTCGCAGAGTGGGAATCTCGGTAGCCAAGGTTTCATAATCTTGATAATCTATAATTCTGGTTTTGCCTCTTTCTAAATCTCGCCAATGCGTTCCAAATAATTCTACACATTTAGTTTGAGTATATTCTTTTTCTTTTCTCCAATTTTTCAAAATGGCGGAAATGGATTCTAAAGCAGTTTCAGAAGAGGGCTCATACCACTTGAATCCATTGGTTTCGGGACTAATGAGGAGGTCTTTACCAAAAGAACTAATAATTTCTGCGGCTTTTTTGGGTCCGATGTTTGGAATGCCTGTGATGCTATCGCTGGTATCACCAATAATAGATTTGAACAACACAAAGGAATCTAAAGGAATTCCAAGGTCTTGAGTGATTTTATCTCGGGGTATCTCGGAAACAAAATTATGAATACGAATTCTGGGGTCCCAAGAAAATAATTGGTGTAGGTCAGAATCTCCAGAAAATACCCAGATGGTATCATCAGGACCTAATTCTGGGTTAGCGATGGCTTCTTGAACCTTAATCGCTATCACATCATCGGCTTCAGCATCTTCTTGATAATAGGAAATCCAATTTCTTCGCAAATCATCGGTATCAAAATGAAGGGATTGTAAGTGTTCTCGGAAATCATGAATTTCGTGGGTGGCAGCAGAATAGGATTCGGCCTCATAACCCATTTTTATGGCTCGGGCAGATTTGTAAGAATTTGATAGTGTTCCTCTTTTGCTACGACCCTTGACTCCATCCCAGCACATATGGACAGGTTGATTTTTAGAAACATAAAATCCTACTTGACGCATACGAAATTCCAAATATTTCATATCCGAAATAATGGCTTTTCTTTGAGCCTGAAAGAAATTGGCTTTGCTTCTACGGCCTTGAGCCATAAGCCTTCTCATTTTAGTGAGGCTGCCTCTGGGTCCCCAATGTCTGCCACGGCGACCGATAAAAAACCCTGCATCAACGAAAGCAACCTGCATACAACAAGTTATGATGTTGGGAAGTATTTCAATCTTCTGGAGTATCTATATTTCGGACACGAGGAATTAAATGATAATGAGTATCAGATGAATAGAGATTATCCGATAAATTTTTGATTTCTCCTACTTTAAAAATTCCAACATAATGGCTAATTTCCCATACTTCAGGGTAGTCTTGTCTACGAGATAAATTATGGGGTAATAAGAATTCACCTTCTTGGTTAATACAAAGATAGGGGTGCGTGGCAACTTCTTGACGACATAGCAAACTACTGCTTGAATTTTCCTCAAATATTTTTTCTATGTTTTTAACCTCCTGCCAAGTTCGCTCAGGATATGTCAGATAAAGCAAAACAATGGTATCCGTGGATTTTAACTGCAACGACTCTGCCACAAATTCCATGAATTCTTTTGGTGTAGATTTATCGGTGGCATTTTGTGGAGGTCTTTTAACAGTAATCCAGCCTAATTCTTTTCCTTGCTTTAATAAATCTTCGTCATCGGTGGCTAAAATGGTTTGCTGGGCTAACTCCAAAGGAATTATTTGGGCTGTGTGTTCAAAAAACTTTCGGTTCTTGAAAGGAAGTCCCTTGGAATTTCTACGGGCAGGGATTAGATAATATCTCATACTAATTCATCCATTCTTTTGGTTTTATCGCAGATAAACAGGTCATAAGCGGGCTTACCCATTCTTAAATCATGATACTTTACGCCCCATTTTTTGAATTGTGATTTGGTTAAATCATACCAATCAATTCCTGTGATGGTGCCTCGGGCGGTCCAATAAATAATGGTGTTTCCTGAATCAAACATTTTGTTCATCAATTCAATGGCTTGATTATTGGGTTTTGCCAAAGTATAATCTAAATCTTCTAAAGGCTCATCGTAATAACAGATGGTGTCATCAATGTCCACATAAATTATTTTGCTCATTACTCTCCCCTCAAGGATTTCCTTTTTGATAATTCAGAATCTAATAATTGACGAGGGCCGCTATCACCTTCGGCTTTTTCAATATCTCTGATACCCTTTACTAATTTAATAAGCCCGATATTTTCAATGCTGGCTAACTGGTCACTCCCCCACATGGAACGGTCTAAAGTAATATGTCTTTCTACCCACTCCGCTCCCATAGCGACCGCTGCAAAGGTTGGCACTAATCCATATTCATGTCCGCTATATCCAATCTGAGTATCTGGATATTTTTCTGCAAGATGATGAATATATTTGAGGTTAAGTTCTTCAATAGGTGATGGATATGTGGAATTGGTGTGCATGACTACATCGGGTTTTCCTTGCTCCATGGCTTGCTCTATTTCTTTCTCCGTAGACATTCCTGTGGAAATAATCAGGGTGTCAAAAGACTCTCGTGCATAATTTAATAATTCAATATTAGTAATCAAGGCAGAGGGAATTTTAGCAATAGAGCAATATTGTTTCATAAAATCTACGGAGGGTATATCCCAAACAGAAGCAAACCATTCAATTCCTTTTTCCAAGCAATATTGGGATATTTCTTGATATTCTTGATGATTAAATTCTAATTTGTGTTTGTAGTCAATGTATGGAATTTTACCCCATGGTGTTTCCCTTAACTTTTGTTTCTGTTCTGAGGGGACACAATCTTCTGGTGAACGCTTTTGAAATTTGACATAATCACAACCTGCCAAATAAGCCATGTCAATTAATCTTTTGGCTAATTCTAATGAACCATTATGGTTGATGCCGATTTCCGCAATTATTTTTCTTTTCATGTTATCGCCTCTAAAATACAAAGGTGGAATGCCCACCGTCAAAGTTAATGGTGACACCATTAAGATAGTGAATTTGATTTTTAACAATTACTCCAACGAACTTTCCTAATTCTTGGGGTTCGGCGGCTTTGCCGTAGGGTAGGGTAGCCTCAAATGCTTCCATATCATCTACTAATCCTTCTAATCTTTGAGTTTTAATTGGTCCGGGTGCAATGTTAATGCAAGAGATACCATGTTTAGCATATTCCTTGCTCAAAGATTTTAGGATACTACTGCTGGCGGCTCGGTAGGAATTAGAAAGAACTAAATTGTCATTGGGTTCTTTTATGTTGAAAGAACTGATAAGGAAGATATAGCCATTATCTGCTATTTTTAGATTTTGAAGCAATAGACAAAATCCTAAGAAAAGTTGGTTGTGATATTTGAGCCATTCTTCTAAAGTAATTTCAAAAAAGGATTTGGCTGGTGGCCCTCCCGTGTTCAATACTAAAACATCAATAGGTTCTGATTGGTGCTTGATAAATTCTTGAACACTGTCTATATCAGAAGTATCCACAATTTTTCTATTGGTGACCTCAATATCACAAAAAGTAGACAATTCATCGGCAATGGCTTTTCCGATACCTTTGGTGCCTCCTAAAATTAGTGCTTTCATGTGGACATCACCTTTAATTTTTGAACTACGGAATTAATTTGAGAAAGAGGAATCGCATGGTCGTGGTCGGGGTAAATGGTATCTTCTGCTCGGACATATAAAAGAATATCGGTTGGTGAATATTTTAGGGCTCTTTTAACATCTGCTAAATCTACGGAATGATTTCCATAAGCAATGGGGAGGTGGTATCGGTCTTGCATAATCTGGATTTGAGATGGTTCTGTATTTCCAGAAAAGGAAGTATAAATCAAGGTTAATCTTTCAGGAGATGATAATGCTTTGACCCTTTGCTGAATTTGTTTAGGTGTGTCTAATCCTGCGGAAAGAAGAAGTGGTTTATCACTATGGGTCAATAAATACTCTATAATTTGACTCTGGAAATGAATGCTTAATACTTTGAAAAAATCTACTTGTTGGGAAATGAAAAAATCTGCATCATCAGTTTCATAAACCACTATTCCAAATTTTTTTCCCGAATTTTGAACTTTTTTGACGGCTTGTGTATAATAATCTCTACTTAGTTTGTAATTTTTCATTTCGGGGCTGGGTGGGTTATCATAAAAATCATTTTCCCTAATTTGAAAGGTAATGGCATCTACTTCGGTATTCAAGAGGCTATCAAGGTATTTATCTGCCAAATTGGGATTTCCCAAATGATTTAGACCTATTTCTGCAATTATCATTCATTCACCTCTATTTGATATTCAATATTATGATTTCTAAATAATTTTGCTACTTCATGTATCATTGTATAGGAATCAGTGCTTTCTTCTCTTTGTTGGCATTGTCGGGCGATAGAACCCTGAGCGTGTTCTGTGCAGATGCGACTTGGTATTCCAAAATTAAAGAAATAACTCATCCTATCCAGAGTGAATTCCTGTGGTGGATTAGTCATACCTTGGTGTAATAATCTGGCATCAAATATGATTAAATCTCCTGATTCTGTTGCCAAATATCTTTCTGTTCCTTGTTCGGCAGGAGATAAATGAGATGTGGGTTTAACAGTGAGTCCCATTTTATTTTCAGGAGTGCAATCTTGTAGGTAAAGAGCAAAACGATAATTGGTGTATGGTTGGTCATTATCCCAAAAATTTGTGGAGGCATACTTTTGATAGGGTGGATTTAGGTGGTCACGATGCCAACCCACCGTCCATCTATTCATCTGCAAATCACTGTTGTGGCAATAACATAATTCTTCGCTTTGGAGAATTCGGCGCAAATGGAGAAAAAATTGGGAATTCAAAATAGTATTCCATGCAGGAAACAATTCAGGTTGATTAATCGCATCAGGGATTGCTTGAACTCGGTTTTCTAAAGAGGTGTGTCTTATTAAAGAATACTCACCCATTCCTTGATTAAGATATTTCAAAGAGGTTTCTCTGATTTTCTCCATCTCCGAATCTGTGTATAGATTTTTAACAACAGTATATCCTAATGTATCCAATTCCCATTTTCTTTTTATTTGAGTCATGTAGGGGTCAGTTTTGATTCGTTCATCTCGGAGTGTTAAAAACCATTGGAATTGTTCTTGGGGGTGGTGAGTAATTGGTCCTCCTCCGCCATATTTTTTCCACAATTCGGGCTCATATTGTTGGTTGTGCGGGGGAGAATCTGTTTGATAAAAATCAAAACCCGATAAAAAGATTTCTTGGGCTTCACTGTTAAGTAAATCCATGATTGCTAATGTTCCCATTAGGGCTCCATCGCCTTGAGGAAATAGAATTTTGCTTTGTTCCAGAGTTTGAGGGTTGATGAGGGTCGTTTTGCAGTTAAAAGGTGTTCTTTCAAAATATTCCCTGCGAGGGTGTGTTGCTGGATTGCCCACAAATATTTGGAGGTCTTGGGTGAGTTCTGAAGAAAGCAACTCAAGGTCTTCTAATTGTAGTGAAGAATAAATAATGTCGGTGCGATGACCAATTTTTGAACTCATCTCGGGTTTAATCAAGGTGTAATGATTGACCCGAATAATTAAATCATAATTATCTATTAAATCTCCGAATTCAAAGTTATCTAAATAACCTGCTTTGCCAACTAATGCTACCTTTTTGTCTTTGAGCAAATGGTAATAGTCTGGCATCTAATCCCTTCATTACTTATTTTGTCCGATGCGAATAACTGTGATGTGGTCATGGTCGGGCATAAATCTCCATGGGTCCAAAACCACTGAACCTGCAGGGAAATCAAAGGCACGGAAGCAATCGTGTTTAGTTGCTACGAAATAAACTGCGGGCGGGAATGTGGGGAAGAGTTTTCCAACGGTTTCCAAATCTTGAACATGAGGGTCATACATTCGGGCAGAAATTTTTGATTCTTCCAAGAGATTTTTTAGTAAAGTGGCAGGACTACCTACGGTAAGGTTGGTTTCTTCCTTGAAGGCTTGTCCCAAAATTATCACTTCGTTTAAATTATCGTTTCCTTGCAACTCCTCTTTAATCAGGTTGGCTAACCACATGGTTTGCTCTTCCCGACACTTCATCAAGGAATCAAAGAAATCATAAGAGAGGTCTAACTCTCCTGCTAACCAACTCATAGCGATGTTGTCCCTTGGATGACAACCACCGCCATCGCCCATTCCTCCTCGGAGGTAGCGTCCGCTAATAAGGCGTTCTGTGGCAAGACTCATAGCATCGGAAACAGCGTCTACATCTGCTCCTGTTTTGTGGCAAATTTCCATCATGGTGTTAGCAAAAGCAATCTTCATACCAATAAATGTGTTGTATGCAACCTTAATCAATTCTGCTGACTTGATGGTGGTCTTAAAAAATGGTCTATCATGGAGAGTGCGGTAAAAGTTTTCTGCTGTTTGAGCCGCTTCTTCGTCATCAACACCGAACAAAACAAATTCTGGGTTCATGAAATCATTGATGGTAGTTCCCATAGCAATAAAGAAGGGGTTATAGCAGAGTTTAACATGGTCGTTTAACAAAGGCTTGATTTCCCGTTCAATAGTGCCGGGGAGAACCGTAGAAATAATAATTACTACTTTGTCTTGTCCTTGGGACTCAATTTCTTCGGCTAAATCTTGGATTCCTGACTTGAGCCAATCATAGTTAAAATCTACCCGTGATTCTGGAATTCGTGTAGTGCCTTCATACATAGGGTCGTGTGGAGTTTGAATAGGAACAAAGATAATATCTGTATTACGAACTACCCCTGCCATATCAGTCATGGTGATATTGGATTTATCCAATAATTCTTGTGCGCCAACTTCACGATAAGGTAGAATTTTCTTCTCAATATTAGATGCTACTGTTTCTGAAATATCATATCCATAAATGGGATAGCCTTTGTTTTCTACGGCTAAAGCACATGGTAAGCCTAATTTTCCTAATCCAACGAATCCGATAGCGGGAGTCATATATTCAATGGGTCAAATGACCTATTTAATACTATTGAATTAAGAGGCGTTGTTTTTTAGATTTGCCGTGGAATAATGTTGGACAATTTTAAGAGCATCATCTAACATCTGATGCCAAAGGTCATGAAAGTGTTGATTTTTGTCCTCGTGTTCATGGGCTAACATTTCTCCCTCTCTCCATGTAGCATCATCATTATCTCCTGTGAGGTCGGCTCGTAAATGACGAACCAGAATTTCATCTTTAGCATCAATGTATAAAATTGGGTTATGGAAATTATAGGTGGGCTTCCAATTTAGATTAGGAAATATGTGGCGAATGGGTGCTTGATTGGGGGTTGGCTCTCCATTCCAATTACGATAGGCATCACACATTTGTTCTGCTAACATCATCACTACACCCACATAGGTATCATTGTAATAGGAAAGCGAAAAATGTCCCAGAATTTCGTAGTATCTTTTATTCATAATGGGGAATGGTGAGGTAAAGCATTCCATTGGATTGTGATTACTAAACATGGCTTCTTCTCCGACTTGGACCAATAATTGATTTTCACATTCTTCTAACAAAAATAAATCCCAGCAATCACTTAGCATAACCGCATCATCATTCCAGAGAAACAACCATTCTCCCGTGGCAATCTCACAAAGTTCATTGTAAAATATATCTAAGGATTGATAGCCCTTTAATCTGGGTCCCGTGATGATTTTAACATTAGTGTGAAGTGCTTGTAATTCTTCGGGGTCAGTATCGTCATCATCGTCTAAACGAAATAAAATTTCAATATTTTCAGGTTCAATAGCCGTTTCAAGTAGGCTTTCAATTGAAGATTTAACAGATTCCGTTCTACCTCTGGTGGGCAACAAAACCGAAACAAACATAATTATCCAACTCAAGATATTGTATTTAACTCTTCTTCTTTTTACGAGTGGTCTTCTTTTTAGTAGATTTCTTTTTGGTGGATTTACGCTTCTTAGCAGGTTTTTTAGGAATTTCCATTTGAAGGGGTGATTTCTTATCCTTAAATTCTTTGTGCATACAATTGTGGGAACAATAATTGCGGGTGGTGATAATCTTGTGCCATCTTTCTCTCTGTGTTTTCTTCCAGCCTACAGAAACAATGTGTCCTGCCATAAATTTGGTTTTACAAACGGAACATTCTGCACCTTCTTTGTCTTTAACTCCTTCTGCTTCTGAACCCTCAAATAATTCAGTCAGACATTTGAAAGAACAAAGATTATCTTGAGTTAGGTGTTCTGTCCATCTACCATTCTCTTGAAAAAGAGTATCGGAAAACAAATAAATGGGTTTGCTGGTCTTGATTTCGGCTTCACACATATTACAATTTATACTCATTTTCCATACCTCAATATAACTTCTCCGGGCTTGAGGTCGCTGTTCCAAACATACGACTTCGCCATACCCTTTCCTACTTCTTCTGGTTTCAAGACCCCTCGGATTACCCATTTGCGAATCGCACTGGCCGCACCTCTGGGTCCTTTTAGGTTGAAAGTATTTCGGAGAGAGAGTGTAAAAATATCTTCAGCAGTTAATCCTGTGCGAGATTCATAGAAGGCGGTCAAAATGACACAATGTTTGCGACCACCCTTAACTTTGAGAACTTTACGGCTACATTCTTGACAGCAGAATCTTTGGTTAGAATGGTTGTATTGAGATTTCAAAGCGAAAGTGTTGGGGCAAGCATAACATTCTACCGAGAAAGTGCGATTAACTTTGAAAGTCAAATTTTGTTCCGCCGTTAGTAGGCAATAGCGAGAACAAACATTGGTGTGAAATTTATTACGAGAATATTTCCAATCCGCTCCAGTGGGTCGGCCACAAAAACACTTAGACATTAAATTGCCCTCCTTTGTGTTTTGGCTGATGGCACTTCCATGTTCCACCCATAATATTTTTCGGCTGCTAATCTTTTTTCTGATTTCCAACCGGGGCATACTTCTCTAACTTGGCGGAAACGATAATCTACTTTATCAGTCATGCGATAATGTCGTGGGTATCTACCTTGATTAAGCCCTATGTAAAAACTACGGTCGCATTCAGGACAGTCCCAAAGATTGGCTGCAAAACAACCATCACAAAAATAATATTCTGTGTGGGAATGTTGATGTCGGTTTAGAGTTGGGAATTCTTTCCAACATTGGTTGCATAGGGGCAATCTCACTCCTCCTCATCATCAAAAAATACCCATCTGGTTAGGTCTGCTTCATTAGTAGAAAAATGAATGCCATGAAGATATTGATACATATCTTGGAAATTATTAAAAATCCAGTTGTGATTCATGACTCCAAAAAGCCAATTAGAAACCTTGGATTTGCCTCCTTCTACCACGACCATAACGGGCTTCTTTTGGTGTAGTGCCGTTTGAAGTTCCCAGATAGTGCCAAAGGGTTTTGCCTCCATATCAATGTAGACAATAACAAAATCACTGCGGTCTAACATTCTTAAGTCCACATGAACAATTTCTTTCATGTAGCGAGTTAGTTCCTCCCACTCTCCATTATCTTTCAAGTCCATCATGCGAATCTTTTCTTCGCCTATCTCTTTGTAAGTGGAATCGGAGGTGGGTTTATTACAAGGGTCCATGACATGAACTCCTTTTTGCTTGAGCCAAAGACCTGCTTTATTTCTCCAGCCTACGCCGTCATCATCTGCATGGTCAATTGGCCCTGCTAAATAGCATCTTAGTCCTTTCAGTCGGTGCATAACACTCACTCCAAATCTAAAGTCTGTTATTACCTATTTAAGCATCTTCTGGGTCATAGCCCCATGATTGGCGGTCCAACCATTGTTCCACAGACATATAGGCACTATTGGGTAATACTTCTTTAATTCCTGCTAAGATTTTCTTAATTTCTTCTTCAGATTCGTATCCAATGGTAATTTTAATAATTTTTGTTCTCATGCGGCTCAACTCTCATCCCATTCTTTTATTACTTGGGAATTATCTGGGGTTTCTTGTTGGTAATCAAAATGCTTTTCAATTTCGTTTTGTGTGGGTAGTCTGCCATGCTCTACAATATGTTCGTGGCAATATTCAACCCAATCTTCTACAAATTCTACATCATCTGGGATTCCGATTCCAATATCTTCAAAACTTTCATTTTCGTATTCATCAAAATGTGGGCAAACATGAGAGAGGATGTGTTCAATGCCATCTCCTAAGTTTTTACGCTTCCACCAACCCAAATAAACTGAGGCAATGTTCAGGGTGAAATTGAGTAGTGCCATTACAAGAAGTATTTGAGTCCAACTATTCATCAATAAACATCTCCGTTAAGACGGGACTTATCATCTTCATATGGTGCTGCAATGCGTCTGTAAAGTTCCATCTTAGCGCAATCTAAGACTCCAATTATTTCATTGATACGAGAATAACTGATTCTTTCGTCATCATATAGAATGGCTCCTAAAATTCTGGAAATAGAATAATTCAGCCTTCCAGCCATAGATTCATTATTTCCTGTTTCTAACAGTCTGATGATGAAGGCATCAAGTTCGGTATCAAATTCATCTCTTTTGTCTTGACGGATGTAAGGCATACTTTGAAATGGTCCTATGACCTATTTAACTTCATCTAAATATTTCCTAACATGAGATTCATAAACGGCGTAAATGGGAATAAACACGATGGTAGAGTAAAGCGTAAATGGTCCAATCATAGTCCAATAACTCATTCCTGATAATAAACACCAGAGTAGGGCAAAGGGTTGAAACACTATTGTGCCGTAAATGGGTCGCACAATATCTGCTTTTTCCATGAGTGGTGCTTATCTACACACCTATTTAACATCAACCAAATAATTCTTCTAACGAAATGAGGTTGCGGTCATCCATGTATCTTCCACTCATACCATCTTTCAAAATAGGTTCTATAATCAACATTTTACTTTGATACCAAGATTGACGAACTCTAAATGGAAGTCCTTCTCGGATTATTTGTAAATTATCGGCTACCAAAATATCTGGTTGGTAAATTTTAAGTGGTAATGATTTCTGATTGATAGCAAATACATCTGGTTGCAAATATATTGGTGGTGCAGGGTTCACGACCTCACCTGCTAAAATATTGGGCATCATCCCAGCCTCCATTTCTGTTTTAAGAACTTGAGCAAAATAGGGTAGATATTGTCGGTCTCTATCCCAAACGCTCAAAAGTAAAATAGAATCAATTCCAAATTCTCTTGAAAATAACCATTCCCAGAGTAATCCTAATTTGTCCTTAAATCGTTTTCGCTGTGGAGAAGGGCCTAAACTATCTCGGGTAATAAAAGGTGTTAAGTCTAAGGCAATAACCAATGGACTCCAGCGAGGAGGCATATCGGTTATCATAGGCATGGTAGTAAATAGGTATCGTTGCTATTTATTCTTATGCTCCGAATCCCGGGAAAAAGGCAGCAACCATAACGATAATCAAGAGAAGAAATGTGGTATCTAAGTTAAGGTATATCCAATCCTTTATCGTGCCGAGGGTGGGAATTTCATCCCATGCTTCCCATAGTTTTCTGGGCATGATGGTAATGCTTGTCCTTACTATTTGAATCTTTAGTGGACAATCTCGGATTTGAACCGAGGGTCACTTGGTTATGAGCCGAGCGCATTAACCAGACTATGCTAATTGTCCTTATTGGCGGGCATATCCGGAGTTGAACCGGAATCTTCGGCTTAGAAGGCCAAAATGCTATCCATTACACCATATACCCAAGGTTTGACTTAGAAGAGTGCAGATTGTAAAGTTATTTCTGCTTGTTGGATTTCTGGGACCCAGTGCGTAGTCCTTCCATCTGGTGTTTCTTCTTTGATAACTGTCCTTCCTTGGGGGTCTTTGGGGCGGGCGTAGACATCAAACTTAAAGGCGTATGTGCCAACGCTGCCATCAGGGATAACATAATCACGGAACGATGCTCCTCGTGATTGATAACTGGAATAAATAACTGACTTGACTTTTTGACAAAGAACTCGCAATTGAGTATCAGTCAAATCCTCTACTGTGGCGTGAGGGTTAATCTTGGCTTTATACAAGGCTTCGGCTTTGATGTAATTGCCAACTCCTGAAACAATTTTTTGGTCCATCAGGGCTTTGCAGATATTGTAGTGATTACGCTTACGGAATCTTTCAATAAACAACTCTTCGCTAACATTTTCTGACAAAATATCGGGTCCAAGAGTTTGAAGTTTCTTTTCTAACTTCTCTTCGGAATCTGCTTGAAAGAATTTGAATGTGCCAAACTTACGGGTGTCTTTGTAGTGTGCGGTTTGACCATCTGTTTCTAAAGATACTCGGATGCCTCGCAAAGAAGTGGTGTTTCCTTTGGTAAATCTCCAAGTGCCAGACATTCCCAGCGTGTGAAAGATAACCCAATTGTTTTCTAACTTCCAATAAATGAACTTGCCTTTACAATTGACGGACTCAATTTTGAGAGGCAAAGACATTCGGAAGGTATCAAACTCATCTCGCATTTGATTGCGAGCATACGCCGCATCGTGAAGAACCATACGATTGATGGTTCGTCCAGCCAGCGTTTGATTTAGACGGTTAGTAATGGTCTTAACCTCTGGTCCTTCGGGCATAATATCACTTTCCGTTTTTACCTATTTAAGAAAGATGTTGCGACCCTGTGTAGCGATTTGAGCATATTTTTCATTGTCCAAATTGTTCTTATTTGAGTCTGCCCAGTAGGGTTTTACCTTGGGATTGTAAAAAATCTGGTTTTCTGCCCTCAAAGGTAGGGTTAGAGGCGGTAAAATTTCAAAAGATTCGCAAACCACCCATGCACACACTGTTTTATTGCGTCCGGCGCAAATGGATGCTGCAACTTGGGGGCGATTATGGAGTCTGCAGTTGTGCATTAGAATCTGGTGTTCATCTGGAGAATAGTATTTGGTTTCACCATCTGGAAAACGAATTTGAAATTTACGAAAGTTAGTGCCTCGTCCTAAATGGAAACGAATTTGATAGGTCATGAGAATCAATTCTCATACTACCTATTTAAGAAATAGGGGGACGGACCGCCAACGGCAGATTAACCGTTGAAAGGAGCGCACAACTATCTGGGTCACTTTGCTCCTGCTGCTCACTCAGGCTTTAACCCGACTCCTTATATGCCACTTGGCCGTCCAGAGGGCGATTCGTGTCGCCGTTATTGCACACCTTACCACGCTGCTTTGGTTATTCAGTCACGGTCCTAACCCCAAATCCGACTTCGGGACTAATATACTGTGTGATGGTCTACCTATTTAAC
>Ga0181397_1000004_pt1 | contig 72999 bp, 84 predicted proteins | sample 20SPOviralmetaG_FD_130126 | JGI IMG/M metagenome (GOLD analysis project Ga0181397, IMG submission 130126) | Marine viral communities from the oligotrophic San Pedro Time Series (SPOT) site, San Pedro Channel, CA, USA - 20 SPOT_SRF_2011-02-23 | ecosystem: Environmental > Aquatic > Marine > Strait...
TACTCGTTTCTTTAGTGTCGCTCTTATATAGTATATATATATAAGACAGAGTCTTATTATAAGAGCAAGGGAGTTTGTTATGGCGAAGAGTCCAAGCAAGTCAAAAACCAAAGTACCTAAAAAGTATACCTCTGGGCTTTCCAAGAAAGAGAAAGAAGAGAGGGAGGCTCAGATACGCAAGAGGGCCAAGGCTTCTCAGAAGGGTACGCCTAGTTACAAACCGATGGTGGGAGATAAGAAAGCGAAAACCAAACCATCTAAGTACACGCAGCAAGCGAAGAAAAGTGGACTGAAGAAAAAGATAGAAGAAAACATGAACGGTAAGGGTAAGGAGGCTTACCTTAAAGCTGTATCGAAAGCTACGGGTTATCCTTTACCTATTCTCCGTACAGTGCATGAGCGTGGAGCGAGAGCTTGGGCAACGGGGCATAGACCAGGTGCTTCGCAAGTTGCTTGGAGTAGAGCTAGAGTACTTAGTTTTGTACAGGGCGGTAAAACCACAAAGACAGCCGACAAAGAGATCCATCAGAAAGCTAAAGAGCAGATGAAAAAGAGAAAGAAGAAGTAAGTGACAACCGAGATAAAAAAGCGCAAGCGTAAGCCTAAAGGTCCTAGTCATATTCTATCAAGAGCAGAGTTACTAGACATTGCAGAGAAGTGTTTTCAGTTCTGCATAGAGGCTACCGGAGTGCAACTTTATCCTTACCAAGAGCAGTTTGCGAGGCGCATTTGTCAGTCGATCATTCTTGAAGATGGTGAGGAGATCACAGCGTTATTTGCGAGACAGTCAGGTAAGACTGAATCGGTGTCTGTGGCAGTAGTTGGTTTAAGTGTTATATTACCAACACTTGCTAAGACAGCAGGTATCAAAGAAGATGATCGTATTAACAAGTATAAAGACGGTTTATGGGTAGGTATATTTGCGCCAAACTACGAACTTGCAGGTGTCATGCACAGTCGAATGGCGAACCGTATGCAATCGGAGACAATGTTACAAGTATTGAAAGACCCAGAGCTAGGCATAGACTTACAGGGTGGACGCAAGGTTTTACGTTTACCTAATGGTTCTTTTGTAGATGCTAACTCAGCAGGTCCTCAGTCTAATATTGAGGGTAAGACTTATCATTTAATCTTGTGTGAAGAGACCCAGGATATATCTAACTACAAGATTCGTAAGAGTATACACCCTATGGGTGCGAGTACTAACGCTACGGTGGTAAAGATTGGTACACCTAATGCTCAAAAGAATGAGTTCTTTGACGCTTGTGAGCGTAATCGTAAGAAGACCAACGCGCTAAGTCCTACAGACTTACCGAGTCACTTTCAGTTCGATTATGAATACCCTGCTAAGTATAACCCTAGATATGGCGCTTACATAGAGAAAGAGATTGAGCGTTTAGGTTATGACTCAGATGAGTTTAGAATGTCTTATAGACTTCATTGGATGCTTGAGCGAGGTCACTTTATAGCGCCGGAGATCTTTGATTCTTGCGGTATTAAGAAGACTAACAAGTTAAGGGTCAAGAAGAAGGGTAAGTTTATCCACTTCAAGCGAAACGAGAGTCATTACTACAATGACAACTCGACTGAGAACATGGTTGCTTCTATTGATATTGGTAGGTCTAACGACTCTACAGTAGTTACCGTGGGTAAAGTATGGTGGGATAACCCAATAATGTTCTCAGGAGAAGACCGTTATCATTTACACGTTGTTAACTGGTTGGAGATCCAGGGTGATGATCACGAGACACAGTACCCACAGATCTTGGAGTTTTTAGGTAACTATAATATAGGTTCTATAATAGTTGACGCAACGGGGCGTGGTGACCCTATTTTTGATCGTCTTAAAGCAGATCTTTATGAAGATGGTATTATGGTTCACCCTTTCATCTTCTCACAGCGCAGTAAGCATGAAGGTTACACTATATTGTACCAAGAGATGAAGGTGCAGCGCTTGAGTTATCCTGCAAGTGATCATGCACGTACTTACAAGAGGTGGCAGAAGTTTGTACGAGAGATGTATGAACTTCAAAAAGATTGGCGCGGTAAGTATATGGACGTTAAGGCCCCTTCTTCTGGAAAGAAGGGTAAGACAGATGGGCATGATGACTATAGTGACTCTTTAATGATGCTATGTTACCTAGTAAACCGTAAGATGGTTTCAGCGGAGACAGCTAGCAATCCCTTTTTGGGTAATGCTGTAGCAGATACACGGAGAAGGTATTCTGCTCAGATTAAGGGTGGAAGAGCTAGGAGGAAGTTTGATGGTTGGTAATTTGAGCTTAGAGCAGATATCAGAGTTGAGTTCTTTATCGACTCGACAGGTGAAGAAGGCTTTATCTAAAGGCGATCTACTAGATCAGTCACCTAAGTGCGTAGGAGAGTGGCTTAATTCTTTAATTAAGACTAAAATGAGCGCACCCAAGAATCGTGTTGGTTTGCGTAAAGACCGTGAACCTATAGTTCATAGAAAGTGGGATTGAGTATGTCATTAATAAGCAGAGGTATCTTAGCTAACACACCTTATGGGAGTCCTGACTCTAACGTGTACAAACTAGTAACTTCAACTGAGGTAGAACACGCAGAGAGGCTCAAGAGGTATCGAGAGTTTATGAGGTTCTACCGAGGCAAGCATTGGGACCACACTAGAGATGTCAATGAGCCTTTTGTGACAATGAACTATTGTAGGAGGTTTGTAGATGCAAATGTAAACTTCTTAATGAAGAGCGGTTTTACTGTGACGATACCGGATGACCCTGCGACTGCTGCAAAAGAGGACGAAGACAGGGAGTTTGTGCGTCTTAAACTTGAAGACACCTGGGCTAAGAACCGTAGAGAACTCGTAGCGTTTGAAATGGCACAAATGGGTGCAATAACAGGCGATGTATTTGTTAGAGTTTCTTGGGAGGACAGCGATCCTATTGAGTTACCTTATGCAAGGGTAGATGTATTACCTTCTCAGTATGTATTTCCTTCTTTTGGTGGTCCACATGGTGTTGATCGTAAGAAGGTAAATAGTGTTCTAGTTTTGTTCCCTCGTTTTAAGAACGGAGACGCTTCTTCAACGAATCGCTTTGGTGATATCCCATCTCACAATGTAGAGTGGCATGGTGAGCGTTGGTATGCCGACAAGGTGGTTGTCTACTCCCCCCAAGGTGGCGATGTTGAAAGACCTAACCCACTAGGAGAGATCCCTATTGTGCATATACCAAACTACCCAATAGCGGGTGAGTTTTATGGTAGGGGTGACCTTGCCGACGTTATACAGCTTCAGAGAGAGTATAACGAAAAGTCCACGGATATTTCAGATGTGATCAACTATCACGGTTCACCGGTGACAATCGTTAAGGGTGCTAAGTTAACGCAGCTTGAGCGAGGGGCTAACAGAATGTGGGGACTTCCCGATAATGCTTCTGTTGAGAACCTTTCCTTGAATGGAGAACTTAGTGCTTCTATGGAATATTTAGACCGCATTAAGAAGGCTATGCACGAAATAGGTGGAGTACCTGAGATTGCGTTAACTTCTAACATTAATAACCGAGAGACAGGTGCTTCTGTATCTATGCGTTATATGCCTATGTTAGAAGCCAGGCAGGTCAAGGTGCAGACTTACGGTGCAGGTTTACGACTAATTAATCGTTTGATTATGAAGATTACTGCTTTGGCAGATAATGACTTTGGTAGGAAGTTTGATCTTCTTAACTCTGCTAACAAGTATCGCAATGAGATCGTATTCCCATCACCGCTCCCTAGAGATGAATCGGTTGAGTTGGATAGAGCTACCAAGCGCCTTGATATTGGTTTGTCTTCTAAGCGTTATGAGATGCAGAAGATGGGCATGTCTCAGAGAGAGATTGAGAAGATCAAAGAAGACATACAGGGGGAGCGAGAAGATCTAGCTGAGTTAGAGTTTGCTATTGGTCAGAAGTTTATGGACGACACCGAGGTAGAGGACATAGATATTCCTTCACTAGACGATAAACCTAAGAAACCTAGTGGTAATCCTAATCCGAAAAGACCTAACCCTGACTCTGTAGGAGAGTCTATTTCTAATACTAAGACTTCGGAAATGTTAGATGGCTAGGAAGAAGTTTAAGCCTTTAGCGACGACAAGGGGTAGTGGTCTTTTATCGAAGACTCATCGTGTTAAGACTATATCTGGGGGTACCCTTGAGTTAGAAGCGCAACCAGGTAAAGTACGTAAGGGCGAACGTAACTACGAGTTAGCAGATGCTAAGAGACGAATATTAAACAGGTTGCCTACCCAAGAGTCTAAGGTAAGGACTCTTATGTTAAAGGGTATAAGTAGGGCCGAAGCTGCTTATATGCGTTTTGATAAAAGGCGCAACCGTACTACGGGAGAACTTAGAGTTGTTGAAAAGTCTGAGTTAGGTAGGCAACTTGAGGGTGTGGTAAGAGATACTATGCGAGATGCCAAAGATCAGATTCTTTCTAACATAGAGGGTTCAGTTAAAACGTATCTTATTGGTCTTCGTAGATCTTTAGATGATAAGTCTTTGCTACCTATGTCTACTATAAGAGACATGGCACGTAAGCAGGCTATACAGATCTATAACAAACCTACAGGTAAGGACGGTATGAACACTGCTCAAAGACTTGCTACAGCGGGTGGTCGTATGGAGTTAGAACTTCTAAAGCGTATGGACATGGGTATGTTGAAGCGTATAGAAGACCGTAATAAGTTAAAGAAGTCTTTAGTAGATCCTAAAGGTTCTAACAAGGCGTGTATATCTAAGACGATTACTCGTATAAATAGAACTGAGCAGAACCGAGCTATGCACAAGGCCACCGTAGATACTATGGCATCTATAGGCGTTAATTTATTTTATTGGCGCTTAAGTGCTGCTCATAAAGATTATGGTGGCACAGAAATTTGTGAAGTTTTGTCTGTTTCTACAGGAGCAGACGTTAATAGTTCATTGCCCTCTGGTTTTAGTAGTTCTACTACAGGTCTATATACTAGTGCTAGTCTACCAGATTTGCCACACCCTAACTGCATGTGTAGTATAGAACCTGTATTTGTTTAACTTTATTTTGACGCATGGGATTTTATATAAGATAATCCATGTGGAAAACTTTATTTTTTCTTTTTACAAAGATTGGAGATACATTATGGCTATGTATTCAACACACAACGCGAAGCCTATGAACAGCCCAGGCCAAGACGCAACCACTAAAGATCGTGGAATGTCAGATTACTTTGATATGCGTCAGCAGCCTAACAAGGCTAAAGTTCAAGGCGGTCGTCTTGTTATGATGAGTAATGCTCCTGGGCAACATGCCCGCAGAGCGCCGAAGTCTGATATCCTCCGCTAATATTATTCCATTCCGCACCTAGTAAAAGTTAAAAGGGCATATAGATAAATGAGTGACACGCCAAATACTACACCTACGAACACAGAAGTAAGTCAAGCAAGCGCACAACCAACCCCCGATGTGGAAGCATCTCCTGTTGTTGAAAGTGCTTCTTCTACTAAAGAAGAGGTCTATACTAAAGAACAGTTACAAGAGATGCTCACGAAGGCTAGGAAAGAAGAAAAGGACAAACTGTACAAGTCTATTGAGAAGGCAAAGACAGAGAGTCAAGAACTTCAGACCGAGCGTGACAAGGTGCTAGATGATTTAAAACTAGCGAAGGACACACTTCATACATTACAGGACTCTAATATGAGCGACATTGAGAAGGTAAACAAGCAGATCGAGCTGCTAGCCGAACAAAATCAACTGCTCAAAGGTCAGCTTGAGAATGTTTCCAAGCAGGCTGAAGAGCGAGTTCGTTTGAGTGAGGTCAAGTCTTATAAGCAAAAGCAGATTGAGCAAGCAGGTTTACTTTTCCCAGAGATGGTAACAGGTTCTTCTCCCGAGGAGATTGATCGTTCCATTGAAATGCTCAGAGATCGAGAGAAGTCAGTACGACAACAACTAGAAGATCAGATGAGAAGTGAGAGGGCGCAAGACGTACCTCGACCTGTATCTCCTCAAGCTAATCAACCTACTGTTGGCGAAGGTGACCGCTATCGTATTTCAAAGATGAGTCGTGACGACTACCAAGCGTATCGTCAAAAACTCGTAGCGCAAGCTATGGATTCGGTTCGTAGATAAATAAACTTATTTTAATTTTTAGTTAGGAGTCAATTATGGCTATTCCAGGTATTTCAGGTGTAACAACAGGTGGTGCAAACGCTCAAGCGATTACTCGCCTTGACCAAGCTCTTTTAGACGTATATAGTTTAGATATTCTTCATAACGCACAAGGTATCATGCGTTTTGAAGAGTTTGCAGTTCGTAAGCAAGAACTCCTTGCCGCTCCAGGTGAGAATATTAAGTTCACCATTTATAACGACATTGACCGTGTAAATGGTGGTAAGTTAACTGAGCATGAATCTCTTTCAGCTAACTCAATGTCTGCCACTCAAAAGACCATCACTATCGAAGAGTGGGGTAACGCTATCAAGGTTTCTGAGAAACTTCTCCGTCTCTCTTGGGACGACGTTATGGGAGAAGCGGCTACCCTTCTAGGGCGTGACTATGCTGTAGCCCGTGACCTTGCTCTTCGTGACGCATTGTTCAGTGGAGTTTCTAATAGCCTTACTTCAGCAGGTGACGTTACAGTAGACGCAAGCGGTAATCCTGTAGGTGATGCTACTCTCATCGAGGCGGCGGAAACCTTTAGCATTGAGCATATCCGTGAAGCGGTAGAGATTCTTCAGACTAATGACGCTCCTAAGTTCTTTGGAGATTATTATGTCTGCTTCCTACACCCACACCAGGCGGCTTACCTCCGTCGTGACCCAGATTGGGTTAACGCTCACCAATATGTTGGTACTCGTAATCTCTTCAATGGTGAGATTGGTCGTTGGGAAGACGTTATCTTCATCGTAACTACTCATGCACCTAATGGCGCAGCGGGTCCTAACGCAGCGGGTTACGACGCAAACCTCGTTGCACCTGTAGCAAACCCTGCCAACGGTCTTGCTGTAGGTGTTGCAGGTTACAAGGCTTGTATCTTTGCAGACCAGTGCCTCTATATCGCTGACAGCCTCCCTGTAGAGCTTCGTGACAATGGTGTTGAGGACTTCGGTCGTACACATGGTCTAGCTTGGTACAGTCTCTTTGGTGTAGACGTTCTCAAGCCTGAGTATGGCGTAAGTATCACTACTGCTTAATATACTATAGAAGGTAAAAGAATATGACACGCAAGAAAAAAGACTCGCAAGAGATTAAAGACAAGGCTAAAGAAATTGCTTCTGTAGTTGTGGTAACTTCTGACGAGGAGTTACCTCAAAAAAAAGCTAGTAAAAAGGTTTCTTTAGTACCAGAAGAGCCCAAGGTTGAAGAGGTAGTTGTGCCTTTAGCACGTACTGCTCCTATTCAAAACGTAAAGATAAAAGCCACTGCCTCTGTGAGTGGTGTTTATGGTAAAATGCGTTATGAGATCAAGGCGGGCGAGACTTACACTTTTCCGGAACCTATGGCTAAGTGGCTCATTAGTATTGGTAGAGCCTTTTAAGGTATGAGGACACTATTATGGCTGACATTAACTCACTTATTAATCGTATAAGAGCAAGAGTACACGATAACGTCAGTCATACTTCGCGAGAAGATGGTCGTCCTTTATATCTTGACGAGTATTATATAGACAGTATTCAAAGCGGTATTGGACGTATAAACCTCGATATAGATAGTTCATATACCGTAGCTACGTTACCTGTTAAGTATGAATACTTAGCAGAGTTACGAGCTACCATAAATATGTGTTATGTTCGTGGTGCAGAGGGGGCTACTTCTGATGTAGAAGACTTCCCCGATGTACCCGACCAAATAGTCACTGTTCCGCAACTGACGGTACAGAGGCAGCAAATGCCACTAGACGGGCCAAAGTTTTGGTTACGTCTAGCAGAAAAGTTGGAGAATGAATATCTCTCAGCGCTTGCCCGTCTTCAAGATAGGGGTGAAGAGGGAGCAGAAATTCAGCAGTATACAATGTCTCGTATGTCTCTAAGGACAGGTAGACGTATGCCTTATGTTTATGACAAGCCAATCACACCTCCGGAGGGTTTTGCTGTAGCTGTCATAGGTCAGAAGGTCAAGGTGACTTGGGGCGTGGTCTATGATGAATATTTTAACTACTACACATTACAACGTAGTGTAGATCCCGACTTTTCAACAACTCGATCTGTCTATGCTAGTAGTGATAACCACGACAGTGTGTACTTTGACCAACCGATTGCAGGTCAAGTTTACTACTATCGTTTGGCTATTTATAACTCAAACGACTTGGTATCTTACACTGAGTCGGCAAGTGTTGAAGTGCAATGAGGGATAGTGTTGAGCGAGGGGCTAAGAGGGCTTTAGTCCGTAACCACCTAAAGTATGGTGAAACCGTCCGTCTTATTAAGTATACGCCATCAGCCACTGGAGGCATATATCGTCAGCGTAAACGAATTTACGAGTCTCCCTATGAGTTGCAAGCCAAGGTAGCGCGACACCCTAACCAGGAACGTATAAGTTCTATAGGTGAGGCTTCAGAGAGAAACGCAGAAATAACGATTCCCGTAAGTTTCTTGAGGGACTTATTTGGTAGTTCTACCGGTTTATCAGAAACGATTACGACAAGCGATCTTATGGTGTTCGACAATCGTGTTTGGCGTATAGTGCAAGCGTCTTTTACAGGCAGAGTGGGAGACGATCCATTACTAATGTATATTCTTCTTAGAGAGAAACTAGGCGCTAAGGAGGAAGATTATGAGTAGAAGAGATTTTGCGGTAAAGACTAGTGGTATGTTCTTTGGTATTAAGGTTAACACTAGCGGTACGAACTTCGCTAAGATTATGCGTAAGTCTCCTATGGGACGACCTTCTTTCTTAAAGCACATTATGCCTTTATTCTCACAGATGATTAGGAAGAAGCGTATTCCTGAACTTCGTAGAAGAATGGTTAACGGTTACAGCGGAGCTATGGGTACTCGACAGTTTGAGAACACATCACATGGTACGCACAAGCCTCATGAGTTTATACCTAATCCTATTTCACAAATACTCGGTAGTAATAAGTATACCCACTATGGTGTTAAGGTTGATGGAGACAAACTATCAATAAGTATGTCACTACGAAACGGCGGTCAAATGCGTTCTAGGGCTATAAACTTTCATATAGATATGGAGCGTATTCCGAGAGTAGCTACAGTACTAGAGAGGCTAGACGCTACTTGTCTACCATATATTAGAGATGGTCATAGAGACGATATTCTAAAGATATGGTTAAGGTATAGTCAAAACACACTAACGGCCAGGCTTAAAAAGTACATGCGGGAGGGTAAGTAAAATGGCTATACCCTTTTGGAAACTAGAAGAAGCCTTTATGGGCATCTTCACGGGAAAGGTAATGCAAGATAGGAATGGTCGAAAAGTCGTTGTTCCTGTCTTCATAGACTACCCTGACATTGAGGAGTCACCTGAGCGAAGGTTTCCTTCTATCGCTGTACTTTTCCAAGGAATGACTCCGGACACCGAAATGTATAACTCCGATATGGACAGAGTGGTAGACGTAGATTATACGACTTCACCTCCTACGTTTGTTACGAGGCGTATGGCTGAGTTTTACGATATAACGTATGAGGTCACCTCATACACTCTTAGCGCCTGGGAAGATAGAGAACTGACTCGTTGGGTAGAGTCGCGTCTTTTACCAAGAGACGCTCTTGTCGTAGGTCAAGATTCTTATCATATTTTTAGAGAATCTTTCTCGGTGGCAGACTCTGTTGACGTAGATACAGTGATCTATGAGAAGTCTTGGACGTTTAATATTAAGGCAGATATTGAAGATACGGACAACGATAACTACCAAAAGGGTGTAAATGAGGTTAGAATACATTCTAACGTAGTCAGAACTGAGACAAAAAAAATAGAATCGAATGGTACATCTCGTACCCAATATGTATATAATGCCCCCAAGTCTGCTGACAATGCAGAAGACGCGGAAAAATTATTGCACCGCGTCATAGCTTTTGATGACCAAAATTACTGGTTTCCTAATAAAAAGTGAGGTGAAGTATGGGTTATAACCGCCCAGATGTTTACATTGAAGAGATTCTAACTCCCGATACTGCTCCTAGCGGTGTCTCAACAAGTATTGCGGCTTTTGTTGGTGCTGCGCAACGTGGACCAGCTAATACTCCTATTTTTATAGATAGTTTTAGTTCGTTTATCCGTATCTTTGGTGCGGCGGTCACTAATGAATCTATGTACTACAGTGTTCGTTCGTTCTTTGAGAACGGCGGAGCTGCTTGTTACATTGTTCGTGTAGTTGATATTAGCGCTACAGAAGGTGGTGCTCCCGCTGTGATTGCTGCTAACGAGACTATCCCTTCTGCGGCGGGCGGTGATACACTCAAGTTCTCAGCGGGATATCGAGGTAAGTTTAGTTTCGGTCCCAAGGGGAAAGATCTTAACGTCAAGATTTCTGCCAACGAAAGTTTCACCCTAAGCGGTTTAAGCGTTGGTGCGGCAATAGGTGACACTTCCTTAAAACTGACTTCCTCAAATGGTCTTATTGCAGGCGATATTATTAAGGTAGTTGTTACTGAAGGTGATTTTTACTTAAAGGTAGTAGGTACCAGGACTGTAGTAGAAGCGGGTACTATTGTACGTTATGTAGATCTTGCTTCTCCTATTGAGTCTGCTTTTACTTCATTAGCCTCGGCGATAACTCTTCTCGCATACGATATTGATGTGATTGAAGACGGAGAGACTCTTGAGTCTTTCTCCCGTTTAACAATGAACCCCGACTCTGACCAGTACTTTGAGACTGTTATTAACGATGAACAAGTTGGTTCTAGGTTCGTTAAAGTAGAAGACCTCGGACTTGGTCAACTCTTGTCTAACTCAAAAGAACTAGTAGCCTCGGTTACTTATAGTCTTTCAGATAATGGCGAAGATGAGTTGGCAGGTGTTACGATTGCCGATGATATTCTTGCGGGTGCTTTACCCTCTCTTGAGGCAAAAAGATCAGTAAACCTTCTATGTGTACCACCTTCACTAAGTGACTCGGGTATCGTTGCGGTTGCTGATATGCCAGTTCTCCATGCAGGTATGCTTGAGTTCTGTGGTAACCGAATGGACATGTTCGCTATTCTTGACGCTCCAAGAGCACTCACTGCTGACGCTAGCGCATCGGGTAGTGTTGGTGAGTACCGAAAGAATACTTTGGGCGTGGACACTTATTGGGGAGCACTTTACTTCCCACAGATTCGTGTTCCTTTGAAGTCCGGTAGTACTCAGTTACTTGATATTCCTCCAAGTGGCGCAGTTGCTGGTCTGTATTCAAGAGTAGATTCTATTCCTGCACCTAGAGGCGGTATTTCTACGGCTCCCGCAGGTCACGGTGACTTTGGTTCACTTCGTGGCGTGAGCGGTACTTCTCTTGAAGTGAGTGATGCAAAGCATGGTGATCTTAACGTGATTGGTGTTAACTGTATCCGTGTTGTTGATCGTGCTGAAGGTGCTTTACCAAGCGCACTTGTCTTGGGGTCAAGAACACTTAGCAGTACCCTTGACTTCCGCTACATCAATGTACGTCGAATGATGACTTTTATCGAGAAGAACGTAAAGTCTATTGGAGAGCAACGACTCTTCCGTAACAATGGCCCACAACTATGGTCAGAGCTTACAGATGAGATTACTTCTTTCCTTACGCTCAGGTTTAACTTAGGTGAACTTGCAGGTAATAATCTAAATGAAGCGTTCTTCGTCAAGATTAATTCTGAGACAAACACGGCTGAAAATATCCGCCAGGGTATCTTGGTGGGTGAGATAGGTATTGCCTTACTTCGCCCTGCGGAATTTGTTATCTTCCGCTTCAGCCAGATTCAATCTAACTAAGGAGTTTAGACAATGGCGATTTTATCAAAAGACGTATATAGAGGCTTTAAGTTCTCAGTAACACTAAGTGGTGGTCCGTTCTCTCTTACGAGAGCCGCCTTCCAAAAGGTGACTGGTATGAAGTCTGCTGTAGAAGTAGTAGAATATCGTGAAGGTAATATGCCTGACCGTATGGAGAAGATAGCAGGTATGATGACCTATGATACCATCACTCTTGAGCGAGGTATCTCTTATGACGATGACTTTAACGCCTGGATGAAACTAGTGTGTGATGGGACTCAAGCAAATGGGGAGATTCCTGCTTCTAGTCCTACACCGGACGTTGGCGCAAATAGTTATCGTTGTGACGTAGTAGTTCAACTACATGACAAACAAGGTCGTGCTGTAAAGAAGTATACTCTTCTCGACGCTTGGCCTAGCGAATACACTATTGGTGACTTTGACGCTACATCTAACGATGTCGTTATCTCATCTCTAGTGCTTCAGCACCACGGTATTAAAGAGGAAGACCTCTTAGAGCAAGACGCATAAGACATACATACTATAAAATAGTTTTCAACAACTTATAAAACAAAGGTTAGTCATGATTACTGACAACAATAAAGTTATTCTCCCTATCGGTGTCGAAGTTGATGGGGTACGTTATCGAGAAGTTACTTTGGACGAGATGACAGGTATCGACGAAGAAAACTTGTCTTCTCGCAAAGTGCGTAACAATGGGGCAAAGGCAATCACGCTTCTCCTAAGACGGTGTATACAGTCTATTACAGGTGTTATAGAAACAAAGCGTGACCCTTTGTCCCTAATAGATGATCGTATTGTTCGCAATATGTTTGTAGCAGACCGAGACTTCTTGGTCTTATGTATTAGAGCACTTAGTGGGAACCCAGAGGTGTTATTAACACCTGAATGTCCTGCATGTGGTTCTAGTTGTGAAAGAATGATAGATGTTCGTGAGCTTGATGTTTATGAATGGGAAGATGACGTTCCTGTTGAGTTAAAGATTGAGTTACCCCGTGGCTTCTATAGCAAGACCACAAGTAAATATCACAAGGATGTAGTTTGGCAGTTTCCTAAAGGCTTGGGACAAGAGCGTATTGCGTCTATGCCTCAAAATGAGGCGGGGACAAATCTTATCGCTTTAGGTCTTAAAGAAGTAGAAGGTCTTGAGACTTTACCTATGCCGGATGACGTTCGTAAGTTAAGCGTCCGAGATCGAAATGCTTTTGCTCAAGCTATCTTAGAGAACGCAGTTGGCGTAGATAATAAGGTAGACATTGACTGTCCTAATTGTGGCAACGAATTTGAGGTAGAGGTCAACACCGTGGGTTTTTCCAATTTGGGTCAACAACAGACCCAAAAGGAATCAAAGCCTGGGATGAGTGGGCGCAAACTTCGGAAAAGGCGTTAATAAGAACAGTAGTTGCAGTAGCAGAGCGATGGCGTTGGAACAGATATGATATACTTAGCTTACCTTCTCGACAGAGGGCAATATACTTAGAGTTATACGAAGAAATTACAGACAAAGAGCGTGAGGCTTCTCGTAGGAGGTAGGTATGGCTGATACACAATTAAGTCAGGTGATCAAGCTCCAGATCACGGGTACTCAGCAGATTGTTAGTTCTATCCAAGGGGTAGAGAAGTCTTTTGATAAGTACGCTAAAGCGCTCCGACGAACAACAAAGAGTCAAAAGAAAAATAAAAACTCGATGCGTAAGTTAAGTGACCAGGGTATCGCTAATATGCAAGCGGGTCTTGTTCAGTTATCTACATATCTCTTGAATATGAATGTTAAGATTAACAACGTGTTTGAGAATATGACGAAGCGATTCACTGACGCTGAAGACGCAATGACTCAACTTAGAATTACGATGGGTTTAACTAACCTTGAGGCTAGAACTGCTACAGAAAAAGAAGGACTTGAAGGTTTAGCAACAAGTTACGATAAGTTTGAAGGCGTAATAGATAGAGTAGCTGCTACTACTGAGTATAGTAAGAAGCAAGTAGCTAACGCTTTTACTTCTCTTATCCAAAGTGGTCGTTCTGCTGAAGAAGCAATGAGTATGCTCAGACCTGTATTGCAGTTGACTACTGCATCTGCGGGGCAACTTGGTTTAGCAGAAGCTGTTGATATTGCGACTTTAACAATAGGTACTTTAGGTGGCAAAGTAGAAGATGTTAGAGGCAACTTAAATATGCTTCTGAGGACTACTCAAAAGACAAAGATTGGTTTTAAAGACCTTCAACATACACTAGGATCACTCAGAGCAGGATTTAGTAAGTTTGCTAAACCTGCTAAAGAAAGTGGGGAGACGAGAGAGTCACAGTTAATGGCTTTAGCCTCTATTGTTCGTGAAACGGGTTTAGGTCACGCTGAAGCGGGGCAAAAGGTAGACCAATTCTCTAAGTCTTTGTCCGGTCTTGGTTCTGCTTTAATGAAGAATGAACTAAGAACATTTTTGGGCAAAGATGGTAAGGGTAGGTTCTCTCAAAAGAGGTCCGCTTTACTATTAATGTTTGGTATCGACCCTAACGCAGACCTTAGAAAACCCATGCAAGCTCTCTTCAGAAGGAACTCTATCACCAAAGACGAAGCCTTAGACTTAATGTTACAGTCAAAGTTAGGTAAGGTGAACGACGGTAAAGTTCAGAGGCTTGACTTAGGTCAAACCTTAGATACTCTTACTGGGGAATATGCTAAGTTAGTAGCCGGTAAAGGTAAAAAGAAGGCTGATGATTTTATCAAGGCTGCAATGGGTCAAGACGCGGCTGTATTCGTATTAAATGCAATTGCACAGAAGTCTACAAAAGTATTGAAAAATGTAAACGAGCAAGGAGCAAAAGTTTTCTATACAGCGGCTGAAGCGGGGCAAGCCTTTAGATCCGTAAGTAAAGAGTTAGCAAAAGACCTTAGGGATTTAGAGAACGCAGAAGCGGAAGCTCAGAAGACTCTTTCTTACAAGATGAAAGTTCTTACGGGAGCGCAAGACGCTTTATCTAATTCAATCTTTAAGCATGACGCTTATGCCCAGGCGGGTGTTGAGACCTATAAAGAGATGATAGTAGCTTCAACTACTTTAATGAATAACAACGAAGGGTTAGCAACAAGTCTTGGTTTTATGGGTCGAATGATGCAGTTACTGACTGGGTTTGGTACTAATATGGGCTTTATGCTTGTCGCTTCTGCGACGTTTAGTATGGGTCTTAAACACGCTCAAGACTTAACAGGTAGGTCAACGAGGAGTCTTGGTGGAACAATGAGAGCGTTCCATACAGCGTTCTTAAGTCCTACTTTATTGGTTGTAAGACAACTTGCCGGCGGTTTCTTCTTATTAGGTTTATTAGTTGTTTCTACAATGCGTTACATCTCTGGAGCGCAAGTAGGTATAGGTAAGGGTTTCTCTGACGTTCTAAATACGGTGACACAGTCAGCAAAGGCTTTAGGTGGGTTTATTAATTTGGCCTTCCATAAAGACTATCAAAATAAGTCTGTAAGAAAATTGCGTGAGGACTTTGTTAGTCTCACAGAAAAGTCACAAGGTCTTAGGGTTGCATTGGAGAATGCCACACCAGGTACTGATAAATATAAAGAATTAGAAACAAACCTTAAAACTGTTAATAGTCAACTAGGGCCGCTACAAAAGGCACTAGGTGATTCGGGAGAAAAAGGTTTACGAGCCCTTGGGGATTCTTCGATTGCTAAGTCACTTGCTGGACTTGTAGATGTATTAAGATCACTAGGTAACGCTTTGTACATTGTGTTTGAATCAGCTATTAAGCCGGTTATGGGTGGAATTAAGACTATATTTTTTGTTCTAGGCCAGGCTTTCAAAGGTATATTCTTTGTCTTCAAGAAGTTATCCGACTTCTTAGGTTATACAACAACAGAGACTGGGTTTTTAACCGAGTCTTTGAAGGTTTTAGGCTACTTTATTGGTACTGTGTTTACAGGCTTTATGATGTTCAAGTCACTTAAAATACTAGTTGGAGTATTAGGTGGCTTAAAGAATATGTTTGTAAGTGCAGGAACAGGGATTGGTAAGTGGAATAACAATGTTAAGCGCTCAACAAGTTATCTAAATACTCATAAAACTGCACTACACCAAAAGGCGACTGCCTTAGATAAACTGAATCTTAAGTATACAGCAGCTACGGGGCAAACTAAAAAATTAGGTGATCAAGTTGCTATATTAAATGAGAGAACAACCGCCTCAAAAGGTAAACTTGCGACTATGGCAGGTAGCTTAGGTAAGGCGGCTGGTAAAGCGGCCGCCTTCGGAGGTAGTTTAGCCTCTATTGGTATGCTTGTTTCTATGGCAGGCCCTGGTTATGAGTCTATGGGTAACGGTATCATGCAAGTAGGTATGGCCTTAAGCCTACTCATCGGATTATGGCCTGCTATCTCAGGATTTTTTGTTTTATTGAAGAGTTTTTCTATTACAACAGGTTTAACAATGCTTGCGGCTTTTTGGCCTGTTTATCTTGCGCTTGCGGCAATTGCAGGAATTGGTGCAGCACTCTATTATGCGTTTAGTGATGATGAAGAAACACAGAAAACTAAGGGCGGATCGGGTGCTACTGCGGGTATGGCTAACGCAGTAGCGCCTATGGCTAGTGCGACAGTCAGTAATACTAGTATACCTACACAGGCTATGGCTAGCTTTACGGCACCTGGTAGCACTCCCCTTAGCCCTAGTACAACTCCTATGGTAAATACAACCGCCCAAGGTTTCTCAGGGGCTAATGAGTTTGTTGGACCTCCTAATACCAGACAACAAACCATTAATATTAACCAAAAGATTAATATAGAAGAATCTGATAATCCTAGAGAAGTCGCAAAACTCGTTCTAAAGAAAACAAAAGACGCAGTACAGAGTGCAGATTCATTCGCATTCGATTATTAAGGAGAGAAGAAATGATTGCAAAGTCAATAAAAGGCCGTAATACAAAGGGATTTATTCAGTCTATTCTTGCGGTGGGTGTATCTACTCCTATATCTTTAAACTTCCAGTTTAATCCTACAAAGATACAAGAGACGAGAGCAGTGAAATACAACTTCTCAGAGGCTCAAGGTCAAGTATTACCGCTTGCACAGTTTGGGATGATAGAACCCACCACCTTAAGTTTTAATCTGTTCTTTCATGCTGACCGTCGTATTAACGATATAGGTCTATCTGAAGAGCTGACCAAACTAAGAAGTATTATGCTTCCCAGAAAATTATCTAGGCTTACTTACTACGAGCAAGCTCAACCACATAAGTACAAACTATACTTAGGTGGTTATGGGGTTTTTACCGGTGTAGTGAACTCGTTAGATATATCTACGGTTGAATACCACAAGACTACTTTAGTGCCTATCAATATGACGGCTGCTATGGAGTTTACCATTGTAAGTTCTAGTTTTGCAGAAGACACTTCTTTCCTAACAGATATGACAGGTGGTAGGGGATGAGTTTAACTACAAGAAAAAGTCGATATAAAGAATACGGATTTGTTGTTTACTACGAGTACGAAGAACACTTTAGAAGCGCAACTTCTCTACCAAAGAAAGAAGTACTCACAACTTTGTTAAGACCTACTTCTTACGAATCTGAACTAGTTTTAATCAACCATAAAGTCAAACAGGGCGAGACACTACATAAGTTGGCGCTTCATTATTACGGAGACGCTCGATTTTGGTGGTTTATAGCTGACTATAATCCTTTATTAACCGCAAACACTATCAAAGAGGGTGACATTGTCATTATCCCTCCTAACACAGAAGTGAACGCTTACTAGGAGGTTATTATGGCAGGGCCTAATCTAAGGAAACCGGCTGAAAAGCGTCAAGAGGGGGTAGACAGAGATGCTCTGTCAAAAGATAACGTTGCGATCGTCCAAGAACCTAGAGAGTTACTAAGTAACAGTACAGCAAATCCTAAATATACTCCTCGTAAAGTGAGTGCTCAAGTCCAAGAACTTGGAGATAACTCGGTTGACTTACCCTTTCACTCACTTATAGGTCACACAGAACTGACTCCCTACTTTTGGATAAGACCAAAGAAAAGACCTATCTCACCCGAGCTTGACTTTGTTAACCCTCTAAGAAAGAACATTAAGTCGATAAACTTGACAAATACCTACGGTAAGTTCCCTACGGTAGAATTTGAAATGTATATACCGGAGTTTCGACAAATAAGTACTACAATGGTGGTGGGTGACACTATAAGAAAGCGTGACCCTGGAAAGATTATAGATTACTTCAAGTTGGGTGAATCTTTTAGTGTAAAGTGGGGTTATGTAAGTAACCATACTGAATGGTCTAGTTTTAGGGTGATTGATCGACAGGTTAAATTTGAAAACGGCACTGCTCTCTTGACGGTCAAAGGTCGAATAGGATCTCGTTTAAGTGCTACGATTACTTCAGACGTATTCTCTGCTTCTTATGGAAAGACCACTTTTGATCAGATAGCAGGTCTTGTTGACATGAAAGTTAACTATAGAGGACTGCTTGACGAAGAGTATGAACAACTTCTTAAGCAAGAGAATACTGTTTTGTTTTCAGGAGCAAATACACTAGCAATTGGCGCATACTTAGAAGCTACAAAGGCAGACGTTGAGTTATATTTAGATCCCATAGACAATGAAATGAGGCTTACAACACCCTTTAAATATGAGATGATTAAGAGAGGTACTAAGCCTTACAAGATGACCTATGGTTACCCTACGTCTAATATTGCTTCAATAGATGTAGAGACCAAATACCCTAAGAAAAAGGGGACGGGGATACGGAAATCTAAACCTTTAAGTCAGAAGCCTAGTGGAACTGCTATTATAAACCGTAAGGCGGGTACTGCCCAATATGTTCAAGCAGGTGTTATTAAATACACGCTTAATGGCGAAGAGAAGCGGTTTGAAGTGGGTAACCTTACAGACTATAATAAAAAATCTTTAAACGATAATGGAGACTTTGACTCACTAGTGGGGCTAAAGTCTTTAGAAAATGGACGGTTCCCCCCTAGTGATGGTTATAAAGTTTATTTTGTAGAACAATCTACCAACAGAGACTACGGAGACTATCTGATTGTAAGAAACATAAGTCTTCCCACAGAGTTAACTTTAGAGCGACGAAGTGTAACTAATACAGAATATCTATTCTTACTTTCACAAAGTGAACAAAATAAACTATTTGTTTCGACAAATAACGTAATAAATGATGACGGTCTTCTTGAGGTTACTGTTTATAAACGTAATGTAGACTCTAGTGTAAATATTCAAGAAGACGTAAAACCAGAAACAGATGAAATGGTCTTTGAAACTACCATCATTGAAGCGACACCTAAAGGGGGCGATACAGAAGAAGGTGATGAGTTAGAGGACAAGTGGGTGAGTGTGGCGGGTAAACAAACGTACATTGACGCTCAACACTACGCATCTAATAAGAATAATACAGGTTTACTTACTAGTAGTAAAGTTACCGCCTTTGAAGAACAAGTAGCCGAACTTAAAAAAGAAGCCCAAGCTAAGGGAGAGGACTTTCGAGTAAGTAAAAAATCGCTAGGCAGTACACTCCTCTATCAACTAGAGGAGAAGACTCAAGTTAAAGTGCGGACTGATCCTAGTAATGCAAAAGAAGATGATGACGGGGGCAAGGGTTCTTCGGAAAGTGCAAGTCCTGACGCTAGTACACCTGCACCTCCTTTTAAGCCAATAGCTCAACAAAGTGGTGCTCCTCGTAGAGCCCGTAGGCTTAAAACAACTAAGGTTCGTATTCGATTAAAAGCCGGAGACTGGACTATGCGTGTTGGTCGGATTATTGAGATAGTGGATATTCACAAGAGTCTTAATGGTTTCTACTATGTGTTTTCAGAAGAGCACAATATAGGTACGGATGGTTTTCATACTGAAATAGAATGTCGTAAAGCATCTAAAAAGGCTGTAAACAGTTACGGTAAAACGATTAGGCGAAAAGATTCTAAGAAGAAAGAAAAGGGAGGGACTCGTAGCGCAAAGTCAGGAGAGAGTGTAGACGTAAAGAATGCTACTGATAAAACGATAGTTATCGATGTTGATCTACGTGAAAAGAATAGGTTAGATGCCCAAAATAAGGCTAAAGAAAAGCAAAAAAAATTAGAAATACAAAAAGCTAATAACAATACTATTGAACGCTTTTCAAACATACCGGAGGCAACATGATAGATTTAGTTGAATATGAACAAAGATACTTTAACCGTTTCTATGGTAAGAGAAGAGCTAGAGTTATAGAGAACCAGGATCCTGAACGTAGGGGCCGTATAAAGGTTGAGAACACCGAACTTTACGGTGTAAGTAATTCACCTTGGGTTATGCCTTGTTTCCCCTTTTATGGCGGTAGGGATTGTGGTTTCTTTTCAGTACCTCCTATTGGATCTTTAGTTTGGATTGAGTGTGAAGAAGGATTGGCTGAATACCCTATTTACTCTGGGGGGTTCTTTGACCTTACGACGGGCGGTCATTCTAGCGATGGTTCTCCTATTGAAAACAGTAACGAATACCAAGAAGTTTTAAGCGCTGCTCCCGCTCATGCTAGGGGAGACTTAGACGGTTCAGACTTAGGTGGTCTTAAAGGTAGATATGGCGTACCTGCTTCTTCTTTTGAAGGTGACTATGGCGAGGTAACTATTTTCCAAACCAAGACAGGTCATAAGTTAGAGTTTGACGATACTGAGGGCGGACAAAGAATACATATACACCATTCTAATGGTGCTCACATAGAGATGTTGCCCGATGGTTCTATCAATATAGTCACCGAAGGGAGTGTCCTAACAAGAGGTACGCATAGGAGAGAGTTTATATCTGATTCTAAACTAGAAGTAGTGGGTGGTAATCGTACTCAAACGATAGAAGGTGATGCGAGTAGCAGTGTACTAGGTTCTGAAACAAAGACTGTCCAAGGTTCTTCATCTTTTAGTGCAGATAGCTTAAGTAGTGAGTTTTTTGGAGACTTAAGTGTACAGGCGGGTACCGTAAAAGCAGAATCAACAAACTTGTTTGAGTTGTTATCTGGAGGCGATATTTCCTTTAACGCTTTTGGCGATCTCGATCTCCTTACTGCGGGTAAAGGTGTCTTTAGTTGTTCTAATGCTGTAACTTTGCCTACAGGATTACCATTTGTTACAGATAGTTTATCTATCTCGGGATTAAACGGTAACGTGAGTATTTCAAGTTCAGATGTAACGAATACAGTTAGTTATGGCATGATAGCTAGAGGGGGTCTACTTGCGCCGTTGGGCGGCGAAGTGTTTATAGGAAATACTTCCGTTCCCCAACTTGGTGTTGGTGGCTTACCTTTACTAAAAGAACCTGCTGTCATGGGTACTCAGATGCAGTTGTTTATGGAAGCGGTCTTAGGCGCTTTGGACGGTTTCTTCTTAGCGACTAATACAGGTGGTGTTACACCAGGCTTTGGCGGCCCTAATCCTATCTTGGGTGCTGCTTCTATAGCGGCTCAACTCGCTCTCAATGGCGCAAGAGCTACGTTCCTAACCCCTACCCCAAACCAACCACTCATACTCTCAGAGTGTGTTTATCTCAGTAAGGCATAAGACATGGCATTAAACCCCGCACAGTTAGCAACCGCTTTAGCGCAAGTTGATATAGATCTGATAAATAGTAAGTATAGAGATTCTGATGTTATTCCGCCTGTGATTCCTCAAGCTGTCTTAGACTCTATAAATCTAAGAGCTACTCAATATGCCCAGGCGATTCATACTTGGATATTGACCGCGACGGTAAACACAAATGTGAACACCACCTCCACTACTACTAACCCCACAGGTACTGTTAATGTTATAGGAACAGCAGCCGCCCAAACAAACCCTGCACCTATTGTGGGTACTGCTACAGGCACAGGTACAGGGGTGGGCACACTAAGTTGATACTTTTCAACAACTATGAGGACTTATGGACGAGTTAAACCTAGATAAACTTAATGACTCTTTAGTTAGCCCTTGGGAGGCTAGGGGAGTTAGTGCAGAACTATACGCTAACGACTTGTTAGAGCGTTGGCAGACAATTAATGATATAGTCAACAGTGGACGAGGAGACACTTCAATAGTAAAATCAACCTTATCAGACACTTTAGAATTTATGGTTTGGGCAAGCGCCAAAAAGGAGTTAAGCTCCTGTTTAGCCCTAGTTAAGACACATATGACAAGGCTAAATCATGGTAAACAAAATATCAGCGCAGCAACGAGGCTTAATAAGAAGTAAGAATTTTGAGGAGTTTCTAAAAGATTCGCCGGAGGGGTTTGAATATAGTTTCGGTTTAGGTTTAAGCGCTCAAGATATCTTAGAGAACTTAGGTTTAGACTTTGTTGAAGACGCGCTAGAAGGATTAAGCGCTTTTGTGTCTGCTCTTTCGTTGGTCGTAGACCTAATAGCCACACTTACTGATATAATCGCTTTATCTTTGGGTGTTGCCATTGATACTTTCCAAGCACTAGCTTTGCTGATAAAGCAGACCTTAGAATCAGTAATAGACCTTTTTACAGGTGCTTCAATTAGTCCACTTTTTCACTTCCCTCAAACGTACAAATCTAGGCGTACCCCAAGCGAAGTCCTGTATGATGTGGGCATGGCATACTTAGACGAACAGGATAGTAATAGGCCCATAACGGTGAGCGAAAACTTTGGTATTGCGGTTGTAGCCTTGTTTAGTGCGCCTAACTTAGAACAACTTATGTTGACGTTTGATAACATCACCAAACAGTTTAAGGGTATTGCTTCTTTTGACGATGGGGGCGATAGTTTTGCAAGTAGGTGGAACAGAGTAGACGAAGCCTTCCCACGGAAAAAATATCTTGTCAAAGGGACTTCCGGTATGGCTCCCGACTTTAGTTACAAGATTGACTTAACTGAGTTTTTATTTGTAGGGCAAATCGTGAGAAGTCTTAATAGCTTAGTCCAGCAAATTGAAAAAGGACGAACTTCACTAGATAAGGTGAGTCAGATTATTGACCTAGCGCAAAGAAGAATTTCAACGGTTAATACCTTGGCGAACAAAATATTAACAGCAATCAACTCTTTAGCTGCTTTGCTAGCTCTAGGTGACGCAAACACAGTCTTTGTATGTAGTGGAGTAGGTAAAGATGAGGATTTTGCGAAGGGAATTATTAATGCACCTCTTCACCCAGAGTACCCAAGGTCTACCTTCATAGAAGAGATAAATACGCAAAGTAAGAGTAGAGGTCTTCCTAATGTTTTGAACCGAGAAATTGGGGAACAAAGTTTATTTAGCGGCGCGTTATTGCTTCATCTACAAACGCCAAGCCCTTCGTCAGAAACAGAAGAGGCAAGAAAGATCCTTAGGCTATTAAACTTACTTTATAGCCCACAAGAGACACAAGATTCATTCGATCAAAGAGGAGATAGGCTAACACAAACAGGCCGGTCTCTATCTAGGTCTGTACAGGGGGGCAACTAATGTCGAAGTTAAAAGGACTATCTTTTCCTATAAAGTTCTCTCCTAGAGGCTCTTTGTCTACAACAACGGGTATCGATAAAATCAAAGAAAATATCAAAGCGATTGTGTTAACAGCTTTGAATGAAAGAGTAATGAACCCTGGTATCGGAGCTATGGGTTATCAATATCTGATGAGAAATCTTACGGATCAAGAACGCTCAATCTTAAAGCATGAAATGAGGCTTGGGATTGAAGCGGGAGAAAGCCGTATCGTCATTTTAGATATTAAAATTGACCAACCTAGTATAGATGGGAAGCTACTCATCTCTTTAACATTTAAACTAGATAATTCTACTGAGTATGAAGACTTAAGTTTCTTCGTATAGGAGTTCGTTATGCCTGTTAGAAACCAAACAACTTCCTTGGGTGGACTCCCAATACAGATTGATTATACTGCAAGAGATTTTGATGCAATTCGCGCTGAAATGCTGACACTTGCTAATCGTCTAACACCGGAATGGACAGATAGAGAACCTGGAGATATTGGGGTGACTCTTGTAGAGGCAATGGCTTACGTCTCAGACATTCTGTCTTATCAAATAGATAGGGTGCAGAACGAGTCATATCTAGCCAGTGCTCAAACAAGAGAATCGGTCGTAGATATATTACGGCTAATCGGTTATGAGTTGTCTCCTGCGAGTCCTGCTACTGTCGGAATGGTAGTGAGAACAGACCAAGACAACGTAACACTTCCCAAAGGTTTTACGGTTAGGACTCAAGCAAACGCACAAACTTCAGCGCTTCAGTATCAGTTAACAGAAGCTGTTAACTTACCTTTAGCGGGTCTTTATTGTGTTTCATACGAGCAATCAAAAGTTAGCCGTATCTTCAATGAAAACTCGGTAACAAATGATAGTCTTATCTTCGTTGCAGGTCGACAAGTAGTTGAGGGCGTTGGCGTTAGTGATGGTACACAAAACCAAACTTTCTTACTAAGTAAATCTCCTGTTTGTTTAAGTGCCGATGGTTTGGCGAATATTAGCGTAACAGTAAACGGGGACGTTTATGAAGCTCGCACTTCTTTTATTGGAGCAGACCCTAATGACCTTATTTTCACTTATAAGTTCCTCTCTACTGAAGAAGTCATCATCACATTTGGTGATGGAGTTAACGGTTTTGTTCCTACCAATAACGGTACTATTATAGCTTCTTATCGCATTGATGGTGGGCAAGTTACCAACCGAGCTGGGGTTGGTAGTATAGATAAGTTTGATACAATAGAAGGTCTAGTGTCGGTTTATAATGTTAGCCAACCTTCAGGTGGTTCAGATCCAGAAGACTTATTGACTGCGAAAAGAAATGGACCTCTATCTATAAGGGCTTTAGATAGGTGTGTTACGCTAGAAGACTTTGAAACAATGGCAAGATTAACTCCTGGGGGGGCGATTAGAAGTGCTAGGGCAGTTGAGGGCGATTCGCCTCTTACTGTTGATGTTTATATTGCCACTGAAGGCGATAACCCCGTCCCATCGGGTCGTTGGTTCCCTTCTTTACAAAATGGTTATGGACTTATCGGTTCTGTGGGTCGTTGGTTAAGCCAAAAGAAACCGGTCCCTACTAAGTTAAATATCTTAGCACCTACCGCAGTAAACCCATACTTTGAAGCGACCGTCTTTGTATACCCAAACTTATTAAGGCAGACTGTAGAGTTTGACGTAGACTTGAGTCTACAGTCTTTATTTAATGAGATCACAAGCGACTTTGGCGAGAGTGTTCCTTTATCCGCAATAATGCAGGCGATAGAGAATACAAGAGGGGTCGATTATGTCGATGTAGTTTCAAGCCATCGACTGCCAAGTATTCGTTTTGTCTCTGGCAACGAGTCTGCTTTTGATGGATCTAATCTTTCTATAACAGAACTTAATGAGCAAACGGTTAAGAACAAATATTATGTTGAGTGGCTAAACGCTTCAGAATACCAACTGAGAATAAATGACTTACTTATCGTTGATGAAAGCGGTAATAGTCGAACCTTTAGTGCAGCGCAATCTTTCCTTATCTCCCTTTACAATGACATTACTGATCAAAACGAAGCGGCAAGACTTGATCAGTTTAAAATCATTATCGACATAGGCCCTGTACCTCCAAACGCACAAGACAGATGGGTCTTCTCTGTGGACGATTATCTAGGGAATATTGAAGCAGAAGACTATGAGATCATCGTTGCGCCTATTCAAAACGATGGTCGAATCTCTCAAGAACAATTTGTATTAACATTTACTGGGGGTATCTAATGGCTACCCATGAAAGTTGGCAGTTTTCCTTTGTAAGAGAAATAGGAGAAGGAACTAAATCTGTACCTAACCTTGGGTACAGATCCCCTCTAAAGGTAGAGATTAGTGGACTTACTTCGGGGTCTGCTCCTAACGAAGATTTTCCTCAGATAGTAACAAGCTCTGATCACATACGAGTCTCTTATTCAATGCCCATTGATCCTCAAGGTTATACGTTAACCGGTCGAGTAAAGATTCTTAAGAAGCCGAAAGAGTTCCCTAGAGGCTACTTAGATTCTTTAGCCTCCCTGGTAGTAGATGAGGATTATTCTAATGTACTTAACACATTAGACCGTGACGAATATTTCATGTTCATTGATGAACAGGTTACTTCTTCTCGTATCATTTGGTACTACACAGTATTCTATGAGGCTACGGATGGTAATGGCGCTACTATTTGGTTGTTCTCGCCTATCAACAGTCACGACCGAGGATTTGCGCTAGACTCTGGTTTGTCTGCCTTTGGGCAGCAGATGTTTGACTACTTTCCTAGTGGGATACGGACCAAAGATAAGTCTGAGGGAGAAGACACTCTTTATCGTTTATGCCAAATACTAGGCAAGCCGCTTGACGAAATTAAAGAACGCTTAGATCAGTTTAGCGACAAGCGGTTCAAGCCGAACGATGTAGATGCCGCGTTTATACCTTATATAGATAACCTACTAGGTTGGCCTACAAACTTTGAGTTAAGAGAAGGTAGGCGACGGTTTGAGACTGAAGACGCGCTGAATGTTTGGAAAGTTAAGGGGACTAATAACGCCTTTGAGCTTGTCTTACAAAGAATCACGGGGTGGAATGTAGAACTACATGAGGGTTATAACCACATTGTGACTACAGCCACACCGGAAGATGCGCTTGACGCTAACACTCCGCCTACTGATTGGGTCGAGGCTACTGATGGTGTTTGGGCAGACCAAGTGAACGCTTCACCTTTTAATGGTACACCTGACTTATCCAACTCCAACCATAACTACTTCCCTGGTTCACCAAACAATCCCTTTAGAGTGATACACGACAGTTCAACTTGGCTTAATATGTTTGGTGTTCTTGTTCAGTTAACTTCTCCTCTTAGTGAGGGGTCACCTCTACTTCGTAACTTAGCGCAAGAGAAGATTGACCGCTTGTTAGACTACTTAGCGATCCACTATGCTAATTTCAAAGTACAAGTTGCTGATATATACAACGACACTTTAACACTAAACGGACTTGACTCATTCTCTGATGAGAATATCAGAGGGGTCGATGAGTCAGGTGAGTTACTTATTACAGAGTCAATTTCAGATGAAACTGAGACAGGTGTACTATATACTTACCCACACGCTGACGCTTTAGAGTCTGCGACGAATGTCACATGGAGTTCTTCTGTCGTTGGTAACGTAGGTCGAATCTTCCACAACGCGCTGAACCAAGGGATATAATATGAAGTTAATCATGGTAGGGAAGTTTAAGGACACACTGACATGGCAGTCTCACACAGGCTATAAGCGAACAGAAGAGCGGGGGTGGTCTTTTAATCAAATACAAGACTCTGCTCTTCACCAAGTTACAGGTTCAATCATAGGTGTCGAGGACACTACCTCTGGACTTTTCAACAACTTTGCGCCGATTCGTTACCTAGCTATAGGGTCAGGTGATTCTTCTTGGGACGCTGATCCTAATAACGTATCAAAACCTGTCACGCAAACTTCCCTTACTACAGAGTTCACTCGTTTTGCAGTTACCGCAGACGAGTTTGAGTTCTTAGATAATAGTGGCGTGTTACTATCTCCTCAATCACTGAGCCCAAGATTCAGACTAACAAGGCTACTAGGGGCGAACGATGCTAATGGAGATCTAAGGGAATTTGGACTCTTTGGCGGTGACGCAAGTGCAGGTTTTGATACCGGAGTTATGTTCAACTGGATCACACACCCACTAATCCAAAAAGACGCTACGCTTGTTATTGAGCGCGTCATAGATATTCAGTTCTCAATCAACAGGAGTTAATAATGGCATCGACACCAAATCTTAGTAATCCGAGCCATGAGTTCGATAAGACAAAGCAGTATAACAAGGTAGTATTCCAACAGGGTAAGCCTATCCTTGACGTAGATCTTAATGACATGAGTGCTGCGCTACAAGCTCAAGCTAACTCAGCGTTGATTGAGAAGATGGGGTATGGTCCAAGCCAACTCGATTACCGAGATTGGGCGATGACCGCAGTTAGTTCTGTGACACCTACTTCTGACCGTAACAAGGATAACTTTGCGGTGACACTTGGTCACCTAGACACTAGAAAGGGCGTATTAGATACTTCTTCTTACAGAAGTGCCGACGCTTTGTCTCCAAGTGTTATATTTGACTATGGTAAGATCGTTGATCAAACAGCCACAGACGCTAAGGATAGACCTTATGCGAACTACATTTTAAGGGGTGTTGTTGGGGCAAATTCAACAACTACTAAGGTGTCTGACCAAGAAAAATCCTTTAACAGTAACCATATTCTTACTGAGTACAACTACCTAGAGGCTATAACGCCTAGTTACTCTAACGTATCGTCTACTTCTAAGTCAGATGAAACTAGAGCGACTAATAACCATGTCGTTCGTTTGCGAGAGGGCGCTTGTCGCATTAGATTTATAACGGGCAATCTAGCCGGCGAAGAGCGTGATATTGAAGCTATTGCTTCTACGGTATTGAACTTTGCAAGCAACCCTCTAAATTCTGCGCCAGACGTAGGTAGTGAATACGTTGTATTGCCCCCAAATACCCTTAGTGCATATCGAAACTTATACAATGCGGCAAATACCCAAGATGCGAGTAAAAGTGAAGGACTTTTAGGACTTCCGAAACTTGTAACTTACATACAAACTTTTGAAGAAGATATCTCTTCAACAGAAGATAGCGACATTCAATCAAGTTCACTTGGTTTTGAAACCACACATAGAAGTCAACTTCGTTGGTGTATACGTGTGGCAATGGTCAACTCTTCTATTGACAATGACCCAGGTTACGCAGGTGTTTCTGCTAGTTTGGGTACTGAACATATCTTTGCTCTTTTGACTGATAATAAGTTTGTTGACTATCAAGTTTTACTTGATTCAACAGACTCCACAGCTTCTCTCCATAATAGTTATGAGCAATCACTTTTCTGGGCTCAAACGGACTCAACAGGTGCAAGGACAGATACTCTTTTAGGCGATCAAGAATCGCCTTTTGGTGACCTTGGGTTAACGCCTTCACACTTCTTTAATGCTAACGAGCATAAAGTTGACAACATGTTTTGGTCTTTCCTTAAAGGCTTGTTCTTGAAGGTTCATGGTCAGTTCAACGACTTTGTTATCCTTAATGTATTTAATAGTGAGAGTAAGTCGAGCGACCCTGCAAATGAAACACTAAGTGAGTACTTCGTACCAGGGGCGCAGACAGACACAACTGCTGCCCCAATCGTTCACGCTTTCTTGTCAACAGGTAGTGCTTTCCAACGTGTAGCAGGAGATGTTAATGCGGTTCCTGCTTCCTTCAAGTCACCTGCTCGTATCTTCAATACACATGCTGACTTGAGTGCTGACAACATGAAGAGTCGTACTCTACATGGTCTGCGTGGCGGGATTATTTATGGAACAACCGCCGGAGCACCATTGGTGTTCCCGTCTACTAGTTCACACCTAGCATTGGTAGACCAAATGCTCTTAGGTATGAGCGGTCTTGGTTCTGCCCAAGGGTCTACTAAAGCAGGTGAGCGTGTTCCTTCTGCGATTGACTTCACTCTAGCAAACACTACTGCTTCTTTGGCACAATCAGGTACAGGCGTTGGCGCGATCAAGATGATTAGTCCCATATCCGCTTCTACTATTTCTGCGGGGAGTACAGGTTCTTTCCTTACAGGATCATCTTCTTATCTTCTCCGAGAAAAGGGTAGTAGAGCTTCGCATACTGTAAATGTTGATGACGCTGACTTAGGTTGGAGTTTATATAAAGCAGAAGAGGGTAACTTAGTAGATCCTACGACTAATCGTAGTGACCTTACTCTTCGTGGTTGGGAAGAAGGTATGGCGCAAGCCGCTGCCTTCCAACAAGGTATTAACTTCCGTAAGTTGGCGATTAAGACTACTGCACATAAGAGCATGGACTTATTTACTATTAGTGAATCACCTGCTCAAATTAACTCTGATATTGGTGCTGCTAGGAACCAAAAGGCATCGAGTCTTGCTTTCATGATACCTCAAGACCAAGTATCAAATATTAATGGTAACTTATTTATAGACTCTTACAGTGCTTCCGCTAGAGACTTTATAGGCTTAGGGGACCCCACATTAAACGACAATAACTTTACGGCTCACAATTTTATACCCGCAAATGTTGACCGATTTGATGTTAAACCTTTATTGCAAAATGCTTACAAAGGTAATGGGGGTGTAAAGGGTTTTGATGCACTTGCGAACCAAGAACGTGATCTTGCTAGGAACTATGGACCTTGGAATAGGTTTGACGCAGGGAGTATATCTAGTTCCGATAACTTTACAAGTGATGATGGTGACTTAAGTGTAGTCAATGACTTATGGAGTAACCGTTGTACTGCTATGCGGTTGCGTTATCATGTAGGTGACTTTTACCCAGGTGAGGTAGATGTAAGAGGTGTACCCCGTAACTTGCTTGTAGACTCTATGAACTTGTTTATGAAGGTAGAACCTTTGAGTCTAGCGCATTGGATGACTATGCCTAAGCACCAACACTCGATTCTTGAGAACTCGGTGTCTTTTGCCGAAGGTATTGAAGCTCTACTAAAGGTAGCGCATGGTCTTGGTGATACACAAAAACTAGTTAATGGTTCTGATCAGCCTCTGATCCAAAGTAACTCACCCGCTTTATCAGAAGGTGGGGATTATCAATCTAGGTCAGTTGGTGATGTAGACCCACTTAACTTACCTTTTGAACACTATAAACAGCCTTTTGTTCATTGGTATCACCCCATGATGCACAAGATTAAAGCGCCACACCCCGATGGTACGAATACCACATATACCAACACTAACAATGTAGACTACGATATAACTGTTTACCCTAAGTTTGGTCGTAGATCTTTGATTGTACCCGCTCTTGTTCCTTCTATATTCGGTACTACCGAACAAACAGACGGGACTAACTTACAATCAATACCTACGGTACGTGATAGTTTAGATGGGGATTACTTCCCCGTAGAACTAGGTACTTCTAGTGAGAATGATGTTGAGGAAGGATTTACCGTTGATATTAGTGGAGAAACCACTGCTGTAAAGATTAAAGACGGTTCGTCTATCTTGCCTTATCCGTATCATGGTACTAATCCTTCTACAGACACGGGTACGACTACTTATAGCGCAGATACCGGTTCTATAACTGTTAGAAATAATCAAATAACTTTCCCTGCGATTGGTACACATGGTGACCCTTTAAGTCCTGGACCCGTTTTCCTACCTGCGAGTAGAGTTTATGCACAACAGGTAGGGTCTACTAACGAATTAGGGTCTACTGGTGAATTAAAAGTAGGCTTTAATCCGCTCATGACGGACTCATTATTTACACAATGGAATGACGTATCTTCATTAGAGGACGACAATTTTCCTTATGATGAGAAGCAAACCTACTATGAGTTAGAAGCAGGCGGCGCAGCAGAGTTACCAATTGCTTTCCAAAAAGAATATGCTTCTTGGTCTACACCTGTTTTAAGATCCTCTGTTAATACAAACACTGTTGCAGGGATTATTGATCTTGTCCGTACTTCGTTTGATACAGGGTTAGAAGACCTAACATTAAGTTCTGATTATACGTTTACTATGCCTGCTTCGGCTTCTGTAGGGAACCAAGTACCTGCGATAGGCCCAGATAACCCCCTAGACACTTTGTTTGTAGGCGATATGGGTACTGCACTTGGTGGTCTAGGTAATCGAAAGGGTTTCTTAAGTCCATTAACTCTTGGTATTCCTATGACATATAGTGGTGTTGCACCAAATGACGCTAGTAATACCTACAGAGATTCTTTCCAACTAGCGCGTAATAACTATTTGAGTTCAAGTCTACTAAACTTATTTAACGCTATAAACAGTATGGGTTTACAGCAGAAGTTACTTTGGAACTGTTCTTTCCGTGTACTGCACACAAGACCCGGCGGTTTTGAAAATAGTTCTACTGCACCTAAGAGTCTCACAGAAGTTATCATGGCCCATAATCGTTCTGATGGGTCGATGACCAAGACTGTTTTCCCTTCGATTAATAAAGCGCAGAGGAAACCGTTTATACACTTAATGTCTACACACCCAAACATGACAGCCGCCTTCCCTAATAAGACTCACTTGGATCATCTATATCCTTTAGTGAGCGATTCTACTGGAGGTAGTCATGATGCGACTCTTACAAATAACAGATATGACTACACTGATGAAAAAGTTAGAACATCTTCTATGGGTGATACTTATGCTGTAGACCCCTTTGATAGTATGATGAACACAGCTATCCTTGGAAACGATAACCCATTAAGGACTACAGAAAACCTATCTACTAATAGCGGTATAGAGATCGACTTGATCTCTGAGTTAAGTATGGTTCATACGGACGCAGACGACTATGACTTAAACACTGCTGTTCAGCCTACAGGTAGTACTGACTTTGTTAACCTACAACAGACTATGCCTACAGCTAATGAACTAACTTTACCAGGAGATCATGAGTTAGTGTTTGTTCTTTACACAGGTCACTACGGTGCTAAAATGTATGACACGCAGGGTGTAGTGGACACTGCATATATCCCACCAGTTGCCGGTTGTCACTTGACTGCTACTTTAGAGATCAACCGACCTTCTGAGCGCATTAGTTCTACAGACGCCAATCTAAACAACAAGCATTATGGACAACAAGTCACCACTTACGCTATCCCTAGTACTAAATAAGGAGTCTCATTATGGAAGAGATCGCACAGCATATCATTAAGGAAGTTATCCCCGTACTTGGGGCTATCTTGACAGCTCTAGCTACTTACGGAGTTTCTTTGCTTACTAAGCGTTATAAGATTCAACTCAACGAGGAGCACCATATCCTTATGCGCCTGGCAGTACGTAAGGCTATCAGTGGTGCTGAAGAGTGGGCTCACCGTAAAGCTAAGATAGAAGAGCGTTCTGTAAGGGGTGCTGAGAAGGCTGTTTGGGTACATGCCCGTATTCAAAGTATGTTCCCCAATCTAGCTTCAGACGAACTTGACACGTTAATCGATGAGGAACTTGGCTCTATAAAGGGAGTCGGTTCAAGCGGTGACAAGGGTCTTGATGTATGATTACTTTGTTAGGTTCTCTTTTATCTGCACTTATCCCTATTCTATTGAAGACATTATCTGATAGAATGGAGACTCCGCAGAATAAGGAGAAGCCTAATGCAATTAAAGAATTACACAGGGCGAAAGACAGCATTGGAGTTGCTGTGGCTTGGAAGCGTCATGATAATCGCCTTGAGCGGTTGTTGCTTAAAGCCAAGGCCCGCAACCGACCATGATCCTGTCATAGTTGTTGAAAAGTCTGAGATAGTGCAGAACCCTGATGGGAGCTACACTGTTTCTGAGGGTTGGATGCTTCAGCGTATGAATATGGAGCAGAACCTTGGCGAGGCTCTAAGTATGTGTGTTGGAGGTGAAGAATGATCTCTGGTATATATAATATGACGATAGAGCAGGGCAGTACTTTCAAACTAGCTTTGTATTGGAAGAACAGCGCCAATCAACCTGTACCAATGAGCAACTATACTGCTAAGATGCAAATAAGAGCATCTACCGGAGCAAGTGTTGTTCTTTTAGAACTAACAAGCGCTGATTCTGATCAGATTCAAATATACGAGAATCAAGGCGCTATTAATCTTACAATTGGTTATGAGCAGACACAGAACTTACCGCCCTCAGTTTGTGTTTACGACTTAGAGGTAACTTCTCCAGAGAATGTTAGAACTAAACTTATAAAAGGTCGATGCCGTATTGAGGGAGAGGTTACACGATGAAAGTTGACGTATATCCAAATATTACAAATGTTGAAGTTTATGAGAATCCTATCTCTGTACCTGTAGAGGCTACTTGGGAGAAAGTTACATTCTTGGTAGCTAACCCAGTCGTTAATACTTTTGACCTTGGTCGAGAGGTGGCTACAGACCGTGACGGTGACTTTGTTCTTCAAGTCTCTCTAAATGGTGTACAAGCAGAATACGGAGACGACTTCACTTTAGAAGGCAGCGTTATTAATTGGGTAAGTCAACAGATTGCGCTAGAGTCGGACGAAGAACTTGTTATTTGGTATTCCCCCAAAACCATTTATGGTAGCGTCCCTGGTAGTGGCGAAGTATCAAGTCTAAACGACCTTAACGATGTTGTGTTAGCGGGTCCACAAGCAGGCCAAGTACTTGTTAGAGACGGTAATGGGGACTTTGCTAATAAGTTCTTAAATGCCGGAGACAACGTAACTATTACTTCAAACGCTAACGGCGTAACCATAGCTGCAAACCCTTTGGCGGGTTCAAGTGATGGGGCTCAAGGAGCAATACAAACTTCAGACGGCAACAATGGATTTACAGCCGTAAATTGGTCAGTAGCTGATAACCATCTTATCCCTAGTTTAGACAGTCAGTACGACATTGGTTCTGCGGCTAATAAAGTTAGAGACATATATATGAGTGGTAACACTCTTTATATAGGGGACGGTCAGATATCTGTTAATGGAGATGCTATACAGTTTGCACAAGGACTTCAGACTAAGACTTTAGCAACGACTGACGATGTTTCTCCCGACACCTTAGTAGCCTCTAGTACATTTGTGTCTGCTGTTACAGGACCACAAGGACCACAAGGATTAGCGGGTGCTGATGGCTCTATTGGTCCACAAGGGCCACAGGGTCCACAAGGTGCTCAAGGAGACGTTGGTTCACAAGGTCTACAAGGGGTACAAGGAGTCGCAGGCCCACAGGGTTTAACAGGCCCTTCGGGTGCAGATGGTGCTGACGGTTCAACAGGACCACAAGGGCCACAAGGTATTCAAGGAGTAGCAGGTGCTGTCGGTCCTCAAGGGTTAGTAGGAGATACAGGAGCAGATGGCGCAGATGGTGCTGTTGGCCCACAAGGGCCACAAGGGTTACAGGGTGTCCAAGGACCACAAGGTCCTCAAGGAGACACAGGCGCTGACGGTGCGGTTGGTCCACAAGGTGATGTAGGTCCTCAAGGGTCTCAAGGGTCTCAAGGGCCACAAGGTGAGGTAGGGCCACAAGGTGATGTTGGACCACAGGGACCGCAAGGTGTTGCAGGACCACAAGGTCCACAGGGACTTCAAGGAGACGCAGGGGCGCAAGGATCTCAAGGATCTCAAGGTGTTCAAGGTGTTCAAGGTGTAGCTGGTTCCGGTGTAACATTTAAGGGTTCAGTTTCTAGTGATCCAAGTGGTAGTGGTGTGGTTACACTAACAAATGCTGCCACATTTACTCCTTCACAAGGAGATGCCGTACTTAGTCAAGTAGATGACTCTTTATTCATCTATGGTGAAACAGATTGGGTTGATGGCGGTTCTATCCAAGGCCCCCAAGGTATTCAAGGTGTAGCAGGTCCACAAGGACCACAAGGTGCTCAAGGTATCCAGGGTGTGGCAGGATCTGATGGCGCAGATGGCGCAGATGGTGCTGTTGGCCCACAAGGCCCCCAAGGTATTCAAGGTGTAGCAGGTCCACAAGGACCACAGGGATCTACGGGTGCAGATGGTGCTGATGGTTCAACAGGACCACAAGGCCCCCAAGGTATTCAAGGGTTACAAGGAGAAGCAGGAGCTACAGGACCACAAGGTGTAGCAGGTGCAGATGGTGCTGATGGTTCAACAGGACCACAAGGCCCCCAGGGACTTCAAGGAGACGCAGGACCACAAGGACCACAAGGTGTAGCAGGTGCTGACGGCCCTCAAGGACCCACAGGCGCTAGTGGAACAGCAGGTGCAAGTGTTACAACTCTAGCAATTTCTAATAATACTGTAGCTACAGCGCTTAGTGATGGTACCAATATCAGCGGTTCTGTTGCTATGGACCTTACATCTCTTTCTGATGTAGACATTACAGATACTGCGCACACTTTAAGTGACGGCTATGTACTTACTTATGACTCTACACACAGTCATTGGCATCCAGAGTCCCCTACAGAGATTACAGCAGGCGCAATAGCTGTGGGGGATTCTTCAGTAACTATTGCTGACACCGGCACTAACGGAAATATTAACTTTACAACTGATGGCACTTCTCGTTGGGACGTAACTTCAGCAGGTCACATCATTCCTGCGACTGACGCAGACTATGATATTGGTAACGCTAGCAATAAGGTTAGGCACTTATTTCTAAGTGACAATAGCGTTAAACTTGCCAGTGGTGATATTGGTGCAGATGCTGAAGGTGATCTTACCTATACTAAAACAGGTGAAACTGTTTCTAAGGTAGCAACGCAAACAGGCAACTTACTCACAGTAAAGGGTGACACAACTAGTGCAGCTATAAAGCTAAACTGCGAAGACAATATTCACGGTATTACGATTCAATCGCCTGCCAATTCCGAAGGAGCCTCTTATACGCTTACATTGCCTAGCGACACGGGAACTGCTGATCAAGTCCTAAAGACTGATGGCAATGGTGCTTTAGGTTGGGTTGATCAAGGAGGAGGTGGCGCATCCGTTGATGGTGGGTTCACTCCTATACCGGGGCCTTTGACCGCTAGCCTTTGGAATGGTCGATACACTACCTTCGTTATTTACACACCAAATGGCACTACGAATAATATAGTAGCTACTATGCCATCTCAAGGAGAGCATAACGCTTTGTTAAACCCTAACTACTCTAGTTATAAGTTTATTTATAGCTTCATGGTAGTTGGTGGCACAAATGTAAGTTACTTACTAGAACTTCCCAGTATAGTAAGAGTATATGGACTGAGTTCATCTGGTTACGTTCAAGGCCCAACTACAGTTGCTTTAGAAAAATATAAAATTTATACTTTTGCGGCTTATAGTAATCGTGGCTGGTATTTAGTCAATGAAAAGGCTTACTTACCCTAAAACTTAAAAATTCACTTAAAAATAAATATAAAGGAGTCTACTATGGCTTTAATTAAAGGCAAACAGTTAGCTGATGCGGCTATTGTTGAATCTAAAATTGCGGATAGTGCGGTTACTGCTGATAAACTTTCGGGTAGTATCCCTGCAAGTAAACTAGACCTTGAGGGTATTTTCGATTTTTCAAGTGGTACTCTTAGTGCTGCTACTCCTACAGCTTCGGGTCATGTGGCTACTAAAGGCTATGTAGATGGTGTTAAGCAATCTCTTGATATTAAAGAGAGTGTAAGAGTCGCAACTACTTCAGAGTTAGGTGTTACCTACTTAAGCGGTGTGCTTACCGCTACGGCTAATGGCGCGATCTCTATTGATGGCGTTGCACTTGCTAGTTCAGATCGTATTCTTGTAAAGAACCAAGGTACAGCTAACTCTGCCTCTGAAAATGGTATTTATACTGTTACTACAGTTGGTGATGGTTCAAATGCTTACGTGCTTACTAGGGCTGACGACTTCAATACGGACGCAGACATTAGTTCAGGCGCTTTCTGCTTTGTCGAACAGGGTACAGACAATGGTGACCAAGGTTTCGTACTCACTACTAACGAGTCGATTACCTTAGACACTACTGACCTTTCCTTCACTCAGTTCTCAGGCGCTGGGCAGATCTCTGCGGGAAGTGGACTACAAAAAGATTCTAATGAACTGTCTATCGTTTTAGACCTAAACTCAGGTCTTTCCGTAAGCGGGAGTGGTCTAAAGATTGATGGGTCAGAACTTGCTGCCGGTGCATTAGCTGTAGCTAACGATGAAATTCTGTTTATTGATTCGGACGGTGGCACTAAACGAGAGTCTGTTGCTGACTTATCAACAGCTATGGCAGGTAACGGTATCTCTGCGAATGCGGGTGTTCTAGCCGCAGACTTAAAAGCAACGGGTGGTCTTGAGATTGACTCTGCTGAAATCTCTGTAAAGAAGGCTGACTCTTCGGTTAGCAGTGACGCTACCGGTCTTAAAGTTAATCTTAATGCAGAAGGTTCTATTGCTATTAAAGGTAATGCAGGACTAAGCGCACCCATTATGGCAACTGCTGATCTTGGTAAAGCACCTGGGGCTGTATCTGCTGATGGTACCGACACTACTATTAATATCACAAATACACCTGCGGCTGATGGTGCCGTTCGTATCTTTGTTAATGGTATTGGTGCGGAGCTTGGAGATGGCGTTAAGACTAAAGACTGCTACTTTAGCGATGATGGTGGTACGACTGCTCGATCTATCGCAGACATTACTGCCGCTGATGACCTTTTCTGGAATGGCGCTTCTGTTTACGCTCTTGATAACACTGATGTTATCGACATTGTGTACGCTTTCATTAACTAAGTTTCTTTAGGCAGCTTACTGCCTATAAAATAAAACAACGTTTATGTTTGACTACTTAGGGCAGGTCTACCAAGATGGAGGCTCTGCCCTTTTTTATTGGAGAAATATGTTATGAAAGTAAAAGGAAAGCAACTAGAGGATACTTTACGTAGCTCAGAAGCACCCTTCGCCGCTGTATATGCCACAGAATTTATTGGTGGCATGGACGGTTCGATACGCTTTAAGTGTAAGAATGCTGAGTCTGACGCTCTTGCTAAAGGTGAAGTAGTTTACATTAGCGGCGTTAGTGGTGATGTGCCAGAAGTACAAAGAGCAGACGCTGACGGTGCGGGGACTATGCCTGCTGTAGGGTTATGCGAATCTTCCGCCAATGCGAGTGCGGAAGTGTACATTGTAAGTTTTGGTAACTTAACCGGCATGAATACAAGCGCTTTGAATACGACTTCACCTTCCGTAAGTATTGTGGGTAGATCTGTTTACGTGAGCACAACATCTGGTGAGTTAACGATAGACCCTCCCGCAGGTTCTACAGCTAAACTACAAAACATTGGGCAGATTGTACGAGAACATAGTTCAGAGGGTATTATAAAAGTAGGAGGAGCAGGACGTACCGCAGCTACTCCCAATCTTGATGAAGGTCATTTTTTCGTAGGTGATGCTAATAACAAGAGCATTGAGAGCGCTTATCAGCTACCGCTGACTGTAGGTACAAGTGGGCAAGTATTAACGTCAAACGGTACGAATGTGACTTTTCAGGATGCAACCGGCGCAAGTGCGCCCACATCACTAACAGCAAGCGTTGCTGTAGGAGATTTCACACCCACACATTGGATCACAGATCCTTCTAACACAACAGTCTTTACAATTAATCTGCCGACAACTCGTTATCAAATGACACAGGCTTTTTCAAATGACGGAGAAACATTCATTATAGAAAATCCGAGTAAAGCTGTTGTGACATTGAGAATTTCAGATGCTCAACAATACATCAATAGTGAGTATTATCAGTCATTCATACGTCATGAGGGCGATTATGACGACCAGGGTGTTGGCACAGGTGAGCCCCTCACGTATAATATTCAACCTCTTACAAATGTTAAAGTTCACATAAAAAAAGAGTACGAGGTGGACGGTACTCCATACAGTTTCAATATAAATCGCGTTGTTTATCATGTAGTTGTGGGAGGTCTTTAATCTTTTATATATAGTACCCTATCATTGACTTAGTTAACTCTGGTGTTCTTCAACTAACCATATAACTCTTAAATTAAAACGGATAAATAATGAAAGCAATAAAAGCAAAATCTAGTAAAAAAGACCCTTTTGACAGCCATAAACGAACAAAAGAGTCTAACTTGCCTTTTGTTAAAGCAAGTAGGACTCTTTACATGAACAAAAGTGCTTATGCGGTATTAGGTACCGAGGGGTTCAAATATAATGGTGAAAACCAGTTAGACCGTGAATCTGAAGTTAAAGAGGGTGAAGGTTACTTAGATGTAGAAACCGTAATTAATGTTCTAATACATGAACTTATGGTAACTAAGTCGGATCTACTTAAACTCAAAAAAGTTGTTGAAAAGTCTGAGGTAGTGTAGTGAGCCTGCATGATTACAAACCTTTGTTTTTTGAGAATAGCCGTGTACCTATTTGGTTAAGCAAAGTAACACCTATAGAGATTAACGCGATCACTTTGTTTTGTTTCGTATTTTCTAGGGGAGAGATATCCGATCAGACCAAACGACATGAGACTATACACTTCCAGCAGTTCTTAGAGACGGGGGTTATTGGCTTTATTGTCTTGTACTACCTGGACTATGCTTATCGTTACTTGAAGTACAGAGACGGTAAGAAGGCTTACCGTATGATCTGCTTTGAACAAGAGGCACACGACAACGATCACCTAGAAGATTACTTATCTAATCGTAAGCGTTATGCTTGGACAGGGCTGAGACGTTAAGTTCTTAAACAAGTCGCTCTTATATATAGTATATAATATAAGATACAGTATATATATAAGAGCAGGAGCTTACGATGTTGGATAAGATGAGTGACGATGAGTTATTGGCTAGGTCTATCGAATACTCAGCAGCGGGTATTAAGGATCGTTTTGAAGAAGACTATCAGGTAGCCTTAGTATCAGCGACTTCTAGTGTTGATTTGGATATGAGTTCTGATAAAGGTTGTATCATTGTTCACATGAAAGGTGGAGACGCTTTACCTTATCGAAAAGGCGATTGGGTGCAGGTTAGAGAGGCTAAAGGATCTATGTTTTCAGTAGGTGTGTATAAAAAACATCGATAAAATCTATTGACGTTTTAGAGGCAACCGCTTAAGACTTTGTTTATCAAGGCAGATACAAAGGAGATAACATGGTTCGCCTAGACGGAAAGAAAAACAAGTTGTTGATCGACTTGAAGCACCCCACCGGTCAGCAACTTGCTGAAATGATTCTACAAGCAGTCTTTCTCTATGGAGCAGAGACAGATCAAGACCGAGCTATCCTGCGTCAAATGGCACGTATGGTTAAAGGTGAAGAGCCTAAAGCTAATATTGATCTTAAAGACTACTTGAAGGGATCAAAATGATTGAGTTCACAAACCTTTCTCAAGAAGGCTTTATGCCCATCAGTAGAGTGTTTTTAACTAACTACAGAAAGTTAAATATCACGATGGAAGAGGCAATGTTGGTACTTCATTTATTAGATCATTCTTGGTTTGGTAATCGTGAATTCCCTAGTGCCGAATACTTTGCAAAGAAGAGTGGTAAGAGTGGACAGACTGTTAGAGCTTACCTTAGATCACTGAGTCATAAAGGTTATCTAGTCCCCATTCGTACCGAAACCGGAGACAAGACTTATGACTACACACCACTCCTTGGGTCTCTAAAAGACCTGGCGGGTGTTCCTGTGGCAGAGGAGGAGGTGGTTCAGCCTATACACGACCAAGACAGTAAGGTTGAACCCGACCCCCTAAAGACTTTGATTGACGCTTCTTTAGACATGGCTAAAGACAAGTCTAAAAAAAGAACTCCAATACAAACAAAACCACAGCATTGGAGAAGGCTTCAAGCCTTTAACGATAAGACTCCGGAGCAGTACAACGCTAAAGACATTGAGTTTGTTTTAGCTCTTGAGTGGAGAGAGAAGTGGAAGTCACCTCCTCCAAAGTTTTTTGGACGAGACTTGAAACACGCAAAAGACCTAATCAGTATCTACTCTCCCGAGGTCGTTACTAGCGTGGTAAAGCAGTGTGTTAAAGAATGGGAAACAATCGCTCCACAGTTCAATATCAAGGGTTATCCTAGTATGCCCATATTTTGGGGTTTTCGTAACTCCATATTCCCTTTAATCATAGATGGTGCTCTCCAAACAAAAGCGACTTGGGGTACCCAGTTTGACTCAAACACAGATAGCCGCCCAGAAGGTGGTGAGATAGGTTGGTAACATGAGCTACACAGACGAACAAAAGATTGGTTCTACTCCTAAAGGCAACTACGATAATCAGTTAGATCGTTTATATGCCATGAAGATTTCAATAGGATCGCCTCACAGTACGATTTACGTTTATGACGCAGTAAGAGGCGGCAAAAGAGCAACGCTAAGAAGAGAAAAGGTACATACAAACGACACCGCAAGACAAGCAAGACAGTTAGCCTTAAAGTTTAAGATTCTCCGACAAAGTATTGAGGTACATTATGAGAACGGTAAACCCAAAACCAAGACAGTTAAGTGAAGAAACGCTACAGCGTATGAACATTGGTCGGCGCTTTTGGAGCGCTGATATGACTCAAGTAGATGAGTCAACGTCAAAGGCTATCTTTAGGCGTTATGTTATGGAACTAAAGTCAAACTACGATCAAGGCTGGGGCATCTTCTTGTACGGCGGTAATGGTGTTGGTAAGACCCATGCTTCTTGCGCTATGTTAAAAGAGATACAGAAGAGAGGTTATTCCACTTACTGTGTATTAGCTGACGTTCTTAAAGTGGCGTACATTGATGGGCAGCGGTTTGATCAAGACAACTCTGTAGTACAGAGAGTAGAATCAGTAGACTTCCTTCTGTTAGAAGATCTCGGTAAAGAATATTCCGGTAAGGGCAGTGGGTTCGCTGAACTCTGTTTTGAGAATATGCTGCGTAAACGCTCTAGGGAGTGCTTACCTACGATTGTGACTACCAACCTATCTCCTAATGCTTTTAAGGAGCGTTACAAGCAATCTGCGGCTTCCTTAGCTATGGAGTGTATGGTTGCGTGTGAGATGAAGGGTGAAGATCGCAGAAGAGGGCTTGGGAGCATTAAGACCCAGGAGATGCTTAAATGATGAGGGGGCAGATAGCTAACACAGTAAGTCCTACTCTTTGGATTCATTCAGATTGTATTTTAGAATACAAGGGTAGAAGGTGGTTTATTGGTACGAAGCAGTTCTCATTAAAGAATGAGAGTTGGCTCTGGGGTGTAAGTTATCTTCTTAGACCTGTGATCGTTTATATAGATGAACCTCCAAATACCTTGTTAAGAGAATATGACCATTTAACTTTCGACACTTTTGCTAGTTGTCGAGAAGCGCTTAGGCGCAATCACCGAGCGGTAGAAATGGTAGTTAACGACAGAAGTCTCGTTACTGACTGTACCGTACTTTTCACCTCAAGCCTCAGAAGATATTGCTAAGACATGGACATTGAAAAAAAGATAATAGACAAGTGCGCTGAGAGCCCAATCCTCTACGCAGAAGCCATAGACCAAGCGGTCATTCCCGAGATGTTTAGCGGTCAGTCTAAAGACATTTGGGAATACGCTATAAAACACATGAAAGCACATGGTAGTGGACCTACCGACGAAGCAATTACTGTACAGTTCCCTGAGTACGTTTGGGACTTCCCTGCTTCAGAACCTTTATCTTACTATGTTGAGCAGTTGAAGCGTAAACATGCTTTCAACTTAACCTTGGTAGGTATTCAGAGTGCTTACGATAATCTTAACAAGCGTGAAGTGGAATCCGCTGTTGATGATCTAAGAGACGCACTAAGGAAGATAGAGGACGCTACAGCAAGCGAAGCAGACCTCGATTGGGGAACTACAGCAGAAGATCGTTATAACGATTATCTTGATATACAGAATAAAGGTGGAATTGATGGGTATAGAACACCTTTTGATACCTTAGACCAGGCTACCCAGGGTTGGCATGATGGTGAGTTTATCCTTGTTGTAGCACGACAGGGTGTGGGTAAGACTTGGTTGACCAACATCATGGCGCATAAGAACTACAAAGACGGTTTGAAAGTTCTTTATTTCACCAAAGAGATGCCTAGTAAGCAGGTTGCTAGACGTTTTGATGCTCTTGAGTACGAACTGCCCTACCAAGATCTTCGCTCAGGTCAGTTAAACTCTTTCAAAGAAGCAGAATGGAGGCAGAAGGTACAAGAAGGTTTACCAAAGGGGCAGCTTGTTATTGTGGGTGAGGAAACCGGAGGTGTGTCACAAGTTGCTGCAAAGATAGAAAGACATAAGCCCGACATTATCTTTATTGACGGTATGTATCTTATGGACGACGACCAAAGAGCTAGAGATAACTGGCTTAAGATCAGTAATATCAGTCGTGATATGAAGAGACTGAGCAAGAGAGTTATGATCCCTATAATCGCTACTGTTCAGTTTAATAGGAGCGCAGACAATTCAAAGGGTGACGCAAGCAATATTGCCTATGGTGATATAGCTAAAGACGCTGATATTATCTTAGGATTGTTTCAAGACGAAGACCAAAGACTTGATAAGCGTATGACCTTACGTGTGTTAAAACAGCGTGAAGGCGCAAGACCTGAGATCGAACTTGATTGGGACATGGCCAACATGAAGTTCAATGAGGTTCAAGATAGTAGTGTGGGTACGGTGAACTTCTGATGGATAAAGAGCAAGCAATCCTAGATATCCTACAAAAGTGCAATTTTAAGCCCCGAAGAGGATCTCAGAACCTATCTATCCCTTGCCCTCTTGCACCCTATACGCCTTTACATAAAAACAACTGGGATAGCCATCCTTCTATGGGCATAAAAGTAACAGATGGCTCTGTTTTAGTTAACTGCTTCACCTGTCACTTTAAGAGTGGTCAACTGAGTTATCTCTTCCATCGTCTCAACTCACATGATCGTAAATGGGGTGAAGCTCTTAATGCTGTCGTGGAACTAGAGTCTAAGTATCTATCTCAGGGCCTCGATAACCTCAAGTCTATGGGATTGTATGTAGACAAGAATAAGAAGTCGTCAGAACCTTTAAGTGAGGATCTCTTTAGCCCGTTCTCTCGACAGTTTGCCCCTTACCTAGAGAGAAGAGGCATAAGTATAGATACCGGCAAAAGATGGGGTGTGGGTGTCGATGTAAAACAAAAGAGAGCCGTTATCCCTGTGAGAGACTTTAGTGGTGCTTTATGGGGTGCGGTAGGTAGGAGTTATATTAACCAAAACCCCAAGTATATGAACTATTGGGAGATGAAAAAGGGAACCCAACTACTAGGCGCTCATCTCATAAAACAGTCTAAGACTACTATTGTCGTTGAAGGTAGTTTAGACGCTCTACTTACAGACCAGGCGTTGAGGTCTTTAGAACTTGAGGACCAATACAACGTAGTGAGTATATTGGGTGCTAGTCTCAGTGAGAAGCAGGCAAACCTTCTAGTTCGTTGCTCTAATGATGTTATTGTAGCATTAGACGCAGATGAAGCAGGACAGAGAGGTTTATTAAGAGCTAAAGAACTATTATCTACCCGATTACTCTCTAAAAAAGCCGACATAAGTACGGTCGGTAAAAAGGATTTTGGCGAATGCAGTTCTCAAGAGATCTTGGAAGTGATAAGCAACTCCGTCTTATTGTAAATAGTTGTTGAAAACTATTGTACGTGACTAAGTTTTGTCTTATAAATATATCACCCAACATAGTTGATGAAAGGATCACAGATGAGTTGGTATAATAACGATTCGGGCTTTGCCCAAAACAGTTCTAAAAACTATACAAGACGTTTTTGGATGCCCAATAACACAGAGAAACTAATCACCTTCGTTGATACACCTATGGTTAACTTCGACGGTATTCAAGTTCAAACCCCCTTCAAGTATAACGAGTATCAGTTACAAATGAATGGGAGTTGGAGAAACTGGTTTACACAGCCAATAGACCCAAGTGAAGACGTTCTTAAAGAGATGGGTTACAGAGCTTCTAAAGTTGCTGTTTTAACGGTCATTGACCATTCTCAATGGGAAGACCGTAATGGTACTGTACATAAAGATGAGTTGAGTCTTTATGTTGTAAAGCGGTCTTCACAGGTATGGAAGCAGATTGAGAAGTTTATGGCGAGAGGAGATGACCTCAGTGGTAAAACATACAACGTACACCGGATGGGTGACAAGTCACCTGGCAGTGGTTCAATGCTAGAGAAGTATGAGCAAAACTTCCAACTAGACCCTAACGTACACGTACCCTTCAACTATCTTGAGATCTTAAAACCAAAGTCTAAAGAAGAGATTGAAGCGTTGTTTAACCAAGGTAATGAAGACCCTTTTAACAGCCAACAAAACAATACGCAATCAGACGCAGCATGGGGCGCTCAAAAGCCTATACAGTCTTGGGGTAGTAGTTCGCAGTCCAATACGCAAGGCGAGAGTCGAGTATTTGGCGCTACGTCTAGTAGCGGTGGTTCTGACCCTATACCCTTCTAAGTTACTTATAAAAATAGGTTTTCCAAACCGAAGAGATAACAGGGCGTTGTAAACTATACATATAACCCTTATCTTTAGCCCTTCGGGGCTTTTACCATTTAAGGACCATCATGCAGAGTTCTATACTCACAAGCCATAAGCATATAGAAGAAGTTCTTTCTTTCATATCAGATTACAATGAGTTTTCTTTTGATACAGAAACCGACGGTCTATCGTTTGATAGGAAGTGTATTGGGTTTTCTTTCGGTATCAAGTGTAGAGGGGACTATATAGGCTGGTACGTACCTTTAAGACATGAAAGAGGAGAAGACCTCTTTTCAGTCGAACCAAGCAACGCTCCAATGTTAGAGTCGCGTAAGATAATCGACTATATTTTTAGCGAAGGGAAAACAGTCTACATACACAACGCTAAGTTTGACCTAAAAGTACTTCGTAATGAATCTTTTGATATAAGTAATTTTAAGGCAGAAGTCATAGATACAATAGCTGTTTCTTGGTTATTGAATCCGGAGCGAGAGGGAGGTCACGGCTTAAAAAACCTTGTTCCTTCTCTTTTAAGTAAGGAGATGGGTAACTTCAATCAGTTTAAGATGTACGCTAAAAACGCCTATGCACCCGTAGGTTCTATGGGTAAGTACGCCATCGATGACGCAGTGTTTCTGTTAGAATTAGCACACGTTATGTCTGCTGAAATGAGTGACCAACAGAAGAAGATTCTTTGTGAACTTGAAATGCCTATGATGTGGATTGTCGAGGAGATGGAGCATTATGGCTTCAAGGTAGATACCAAGACTCTTCAAAAAGCGGGTATGGCCCTAAAGAAAGAAACAGAGCACTTACAGGAGAACTTTAAGAAGATGTTTGGCGCTAGGGCTCTTATAGGTTCTACACAGTGGTTATCAGATAATCTTGTAGGTAAAATTTGGGGTAAACAAGGTAAGAAGGGAAAGAATGGTTGTTACTCTACAGGTAAAGATTCTTTGGAATCTTGGTCTTCAGGAGAGGCCCCAGGAACAACTGAAGTGGGTAAGCAGGTAGCAAAAGACGTTCTTAGGTATCGTAAAGTTTCAAAGCTATATTCTACCTACTGTAAGAAGTTAGTAGAGTCAGCAGATAAACAGGGAAGAGTTCATGGCTCTTTCAATCAATGGGGTACAGGTACAGGTCGTTTTAGTAGCTCTAATCCTAATCTACAGAATATACCATCATCTCGTACTGAAGAAGGCGATTTGATTCGCAAGTCTTTTATAGCAGCAGAAGGGTACAAGTTGATTGTGGCAGATTATTCTCAAGTAGAACTGAGAGTCACTGCTCATCTATCCGGTGACCCCATCATGACAGAGATCTACAGAAATAATGGAGACATTCACCAGATGACTGCGGATGCTTGTAAATGCGCTCGTTTTGACGCTAAGGCTATTAACTTCGGCCTTATCTATAAGATGGGAGCAAAGACCCTTGCAAAGGCTATCAATAAAACCGAGCAAGAAGCGCAAGATTACATTGATAAGTATTTCCAAAACTATCAAGGTGTTGCTACGTTCCAAGATCAGTTAGTTGCTAAGTGCCGACGTAAAGGATTTACTTGGACGATCACAGGTCGTCATAGACCTTTACCCAATATTAATAGTAGCAACTTCGGGTTAAAGAATGGCGATGAGCGGAAAGCTATTAATACGCAAGTTCAAGGATCAGCCGCAGACATTATCAAGATAGGCATGAGGAACTTCTATAAGGAGCTTAGGTGCCAGGGATATACTTCACATGACTTTAGAGTTATCGGTCAAGTACACGATGAGGTAGTGGTAGAGGCTAGAGAAGACATTGCTCAGAAGATTAGTGACACCCTGAGAGATAGTATGGAAAATTGTGTGGAACTCAATGTGCCTCTTATCGCTGAACCATGTATTGCTGACTCTTGGGGAGAAGCAAAGTGAATGGCTGGTCGTTAAAAAAAGACGGATTTCTTCTTGATAAAGAAGCTCTTACTTTTGGTGAGGGAGACTTTAGGTGTGAAGTATACAAAGAATGTGAAGAAGGTCTACTTGTCCCTAGAGGTTACCAAGATTTTTCCCATGCTGATGATAGTGTTTCTCTAGGTGAACCTCTCTCCGAAATGACCCCTATCTCTCTTAGAGAAGAACAAGTACCCGCTGTCCAAGCCATCATGGACTTTTTGGACCGCCCAGGTAAGGGTGCTATCTTGTTTGCCCCCTGTGGTAAAGGTAAGACAGTCATGGGACTTGAGATGATTAGGAGACTTGAGCGAAAGGCTCTCGTACTCGTTCATAAGTCTTTCTTAGTTGATCAGTGGATTGAACGTATATGCATGTTCCTACCTGATGCTAAAGTAGGTTTATGGCAAAGAGACAAGGTTCCTGTTGGTGATGAAGATATAGTAGTGGGCATGGTACAATCTATTATTAACACTAAAAGAGAATACCCCTCTCATTTCTATGAATCGTTTGGGACTATTGTGGCTGACGAGACTCATCGTTATGCAGCACCCCTTTGGCAAGAGGCTATTAGTCGGTTCACTGCTTCTTATCGTATAGGTCTTACTGCAACGCCAGAGCGTAAAGATGGCTTACACCATGTCTTCTATGCACACATAGGGCCTATCGTGTATTGGATGGAAGGTCATAAACGTCAACCATTGATATGGAGGATAGATACAGATACGACTTTTAATCTGCGTTCGTATCTTCTTTATAATGGTGAAGTAAACACTTCTAAACTAGTTACTATGATCTCTAAAGATGAAAGTAGAACTGACCGCATAGTTGACTTTGCTTTTAGAGCTTTAAAGAAGGGTAGAAAGGTTCTTATACTATCTGAGCGCGTGGCGCATACTAAAGAGATGGTGGACTTGTTGAAAACAAAAGTAAGTGATGACTTTCAATGTGCTCTTTATATCGGCGGTATGAAACAATCTCAGAGAGAAAGCGCTTCTCATGCTGATGTGATATGTGGGACTTACGCAATGGCACAAGAAGGTTTAGATATCCCTACTTTGGATACCTTAATATTAGCCACACCTAAGACTAGTATCACTCAGAGTGTTGGGCGTATTCTAAGAGATTCTCCCGATAAAAAAGATCCGGTTGTGGTCGATTTTGTCGATCCTTTAATACCTATAATGAACGGTTATTGGGGAGCACGTAAGAGAACCTATACACAACTTGGTTATCTTTTCGTTTGACATACTTCTCTAGGTGCCTTACTTTGGTTTTCAAGGAGGTTCTAATGACTCTAAGAGAACTAGTGATTGAATATCACAAAACATTGCAAGATATTAAAAGTCTTGAAACAAGGAAAAAAGACCTAAAGTCTCGTATTGACTTGTCTTTATCTACACAAGATACTAACAAGTACCAAGACAGCCAGTATTCAGCAATCTTGTCTGAACATCAAAGAGTAAAGTATGACCTAGAAGGTATTGAGCACCTTCTTCTACATAAGGGTATACCTACTGCTAGGTTTTTAGAAAGCAAGGTTGACTTGAAGCGTGTAGAAGAACTTATTGCCGAAGGTTCTGTGGATGCTCAAGAAATTGCGGAGTATGCAGAGGTCAAGACCATAAAAACACTTACCGTGAAGGGATCATAATGTCTGAGGACACAAAAAAAGTAAAGAGCCGTTCCAGTTATCAGCGTGAGTATTACTTAAAGAACAAAGAACGTATAAAGAACGCTCGTAGTAAGCGTTATGAAAACGATCACGAGTTTAGAGATCGTATCAACTTACAACGCAGAAAATCTCGCAACTTAAAAAGTATGGATAGCTATCAGTCGATAGGAACTGTCAAGGAAGAAGAGGTAGATGTTTTGGAAGATTGCATGATGAAGGTTATGTCTGCGGATCGGAGTAAGAGTCACATATGCAAAATGTATTCAATCACCGGAGTGGCAATGCGTGTACGTGTTGATAAGAAGCGTTTAGAACATCTAATATACCAAGGTAAAGTACCTAGAGCCCGATACCGAAATATTAAAGGTTGGCGAGTGTACACTGAGTACGAACTTAAGGTTTTAATGAAGGCGTTTGCCCGATTTAGGAAGAAAGCAACTTTGAACAACTACAAGTTTAGATTCACTAAAGAAATGGCAGACTACATAAACCTTAAGTTCTCTAAACTTGTAGGTGGTATTCCAACCGATATGTACACAGACGAAGGATAAAGACATGAATGACGATAAAGCAAAAGTTAAAGCATACGCTTCTCTCAAGATTAACCTTGGTAACTATGAGAGCGCAGGGATTGAAGCGGGTATCGAGCTTCCTTGCAATGTAGAAGATGTTCCAAAAGAGTTTGAACGCGCCTGGGCAGAAGTTTACCGCCAACTTGACTTAAAGGCGGAAGAGATACGTCAAGGACTGCAAGGTCGTAAGCCATGAGTCTTGAAGACCTAATAAAGAAGATTAATAAGAGTTATGGAGACGATTGCTTTGTACAAGCGTCGAAGTCTGAAAAGTTGAATGTTCGGAAACGGATTGAAACAGGCATATTAAGTTTTGACTTAGCTTTGGGTGGAGGTATTCCGTTAGGAACTGTTCTTACACTTAAAGGTGAGTATTCTAGCGGTAAGTCTGCTTTGGCTCATCGTATAGGTGCAAGTTTTCAACGTACTTGTCGAAACTGTGGCGGTTCACTTGTGTTGTGGAATGAAATTGTACAAGACGGTGCTGAAGTAGCTTGCTGCGACGCACCGGAACCCATGAGGGTTGTATGGTTTGACGCAGAAGGTTCTTATCAAAACTCTTGGGCAGAGCGTCTTGGTATGCGCTCTGATAAGACTTATGTGATTCGTACTGAGTTTGCAGAGCAGGGTATAGATATAGCTGACTCTGTTATTAGGAGTGGTGAATGTGACCTACTTGTTGTCGACAGTGTTGCTCACTTAACTCCTAGTGTAGAGATTGAACAGAGTTCAGAGAAGTGGCAGGTTGGTGTACATGCTCGATTGATGAACAAAGCAATGCGTAAGTGGGTAAGCGCACAAAACGCTGTGGGTATGACCAAAGTAGTTCCGCCCACAATTCTACTGATCAATCAAATAAGAATGAAAGTAGGTGTTATCTATGGTTCGCCTGAGACCTCCCCAGGGGGGAAAGGAATGGACTTCGCTTCAAGTGTCATCTGTAAGGTAAAGCGTAAAGGCTTTATTGAGGACAAAGCGGGGAGCGCACCTTTCGGTCAGAATATGGAAGTAACCATACAAAAGAACAAGACAGCGCCACCCAATAGGTCTTGCTTATTCAGTCTGTTCTTTAGAGACTCTATGCCTTATGTAGCGGGTGCTTCTAATATTGCAGAACAGATTGTTGCTGTTGGTGAATATTGGGGTCTAGTCAAGAAGACTGGAGCTTGGTATGAGTTACCTAATGGTGAAAAGTATCAAGGTCTTTTGAAGACTGCGGAAGCGCTATCCAATGACGAACCTGCTTTCTTTGACATGAAAGATGAGATATGGCGCAAAGAAGTAGATTGGATGGACGGGGACATTTACGATGAAGACACCTAGTCTAGGTGGAAAACGACCACGGCCTAATGCTTTTGACGACACTACTCCTAAGTGTAACAAGAGTAGGTCTGTTGTACATGAAGACCGATTGCAAGGTGTATTGAGGAGCAAAGCGACACCTAACAGTGGTGCTTTACCCGAAATCAGTTACAAAGGTGATCTGCAAGATGGTCTATTTGTTTGGCAGGCTAAACTAACTGATAAAGATCGTTTTACGATTACGTCAGATGTGCTAGTAGAATTAAAGAGACAAGCGTCTCTAAACTCAAAGTGGCCAGGTGTCGCTTTAACCTTGGAAGGGTTACCTAGTCATATGGAGAAAGATTGGGTTATGTTACCCGCCAGTGTATTCGGTGAACTTATTGACGAATACACTAAACACTAACTTTACTTTTCAACAACTTAAGGAAAAAGACATGGAAATCAAAAACATAAATATTGAAGACATTGACTATAGTTACATTGAAAACTGCCGTACCTCTATAGAGGTTGAAGACCTTCGTGAGTCTATTGAAGCCACCGGTCTACAGACACCTATTGGTGTTGTTTTACAGGGTGAAGGTAAGTTTGGTTTGGTTTATGGTTTTCGTAGACTAAACGCTTGTTCTAGTTTGGGTTGGATTACTATACCTGCAAGTATTGTTTCAGCAGACAACCAAGCAGACTTGTTGGTCATGAACTTACAAGAGAACGTCAGTAGGCAGAGTTTAACTCCAATGGAAGAGGCTTATGCGATCAAACGGATTATGGACGCAGGTAAAGACGTTGATGAGTTTAGGGCAGCACTGGGTTGGTCTAAAACACTAATCACACAAAGACTTGGGCTTTTAGACTTAAGTCTTGAGATTCAAGAAGCACTTGAAGAGGATAAGATCTCCGTCAACCAGGCAAGAGCTATCGACGAAGCAGAGCATGAGCACCACGGGTCTTTGATTGTATTAGCGGAAGAAGGGACTACTGTTAAGGCTCTAAAAGAAGAGATTGAACAACTCAACCGAGTTGTTGGTCCCGACGATGAAGTGACTCTAGTCCTCGATGAGGATAATGATTTATTGCTAGATGAAGAAGAGGATTATGATTCTTCCAAAGAAGACGCTAAGGCTTTAGCGGAGGCTAACTCCAACTTGGTAAAAGCTACTTTGTTGGACTGTGGTGCAAAGGTGCTTACAGGAGATTCTTCTTGGTGGGCTTACCAAGTTGCTATTTCAAGTATCGACTTTAGTCGATTACCCTCCGGAGAGTTAGCTGCTCTTGTAAATGCCATACAAAACCTTGCGGGGGATCATGGTCTTGACGCTTGGGGCGAAGGTTCTAAGAGATGAGTCTGACTAGTCTCATAAAGAACCTACATAAAGCAGGTGGTAACCCTTCGTTATCCGCAGAGATAGAAAAGCATTTTATCCGAAAAGCAAACGAGTTTGACTTAGAAAAGTTTGAAGATCGTTTAACGCGATTCCACCCTAGTCAAGTTAGTTATTGGGGTGTCTGCCCTAGAGCTTACTATCTTACGATGAAGAGAGAAGAGTTGGGCATTGCCTTAAATAAGCCAAAGCCACATGAGACTTCTTTACTAAGAATATTTGAGCATGGTCATTCTATTCACGCTTTATATCAAGACAAGATACTTGGCCCCGCAGGTGTTCTATATGGTAAATGGGAGTTAAATGGGGTCACCCAGGAGGGTTTCCAACCTTCACCAGAGTGGAAGTATGTTGAACCACGCTTGTGGTGGACTGAAAAGCGCATTAGTGGGTACTGCGATGGGTTTCTTAAACTAAATAATAAGTGGTACTTATTGGAGATTAAGTCATCTAACGATATGTCTTTTAGGTATTTGAAGCGAAGCGGTCAACCAAGAGAGTATCATTCAAGGCAAGCGCAGATCTATATGCAAGCGCCCCATGACCTTTCTGTGAAGCCCACTATTCAAGGAGCATTTATACTGTATGTGAATAAGGACACAGGCGAGGAACTTGATCTTTTTATTGAGAATGACCCAAGCCGTATTGAGCCTATAATGCAGCAAATAGATATAGCTATAGACTCGCTAGATAGTCCGGTTGTTCCCATGCGGGTAGATGACTGTAAGAGTAACCGAAGCAAACGTGCAAAAGATTGCGTTGCTTGTAGTGTCTGTTTTACATGAGGTTATGATGGTTGATCAAAAAGTAGTAGACTTTGGACTTCACACTAGAAAACTGATCATGGCGCTTGGACTTACTGCTCCTGCTTCCCCTACGGTAGAACTAGTATTCCCAAATGACCTAAGTAAACTAGCAGACCAGGAACTTGCCCAACACTTGAGTTATTGGGCTTCGATGACCGCCTACGCTCATCAGAAGGTAGCGGTTCTTGAAGGAGCCCTGGTTCATTCTAAGAATGAATACGAGCAAGAATATGACTTAAGATTGTATAACAAGTCGGGAAATAGTATATCAGAACGTAAGATAGCACTTGGTGCTTCAAAGGTGTTGAGGGATATGAAAGTTCGGCTAACTACCATTGAAGCGGATCTTAAAGTGTTAAAATCTATCCTCATAGGTTATGATCTCAAGAACTCTGCGGTTAGTAGAGAAATAACAAGAAGACATAATGAGAGGAATCTTAGAGATGGATAATGACAAGTTAATCAATTTGAAAGTAGCAGGACGCTCTGACCCTTCATCTGTAGCAGGTAGCGTAGTAAAGAATATTAATGAAGATAGAACCGTGACACTTACCGCCATTGGCGCGGGAGCGGTTAACCAAATGCTTAAAGCCGTAACAATTGCTAGATCTATGTCGGCAAGTAGTGGACTTGACTTATTTTTTACTAGCGGGTTTTCTACAGAGATCATCAATGGAGAAGAGAAGACAGCTATGCGGATATTTGTAAAGCAAAGATAATGTTTACGATCACCTATAATATGCAAATGCCTTCGGGTATTTTAATGTTTGAAATTGAGTTGATGGTTTCTGATCTTAACGAAGGTGAGGCATGTAGCGCACCTAAGTTGAAAGAAGCACTGATCAGTTGGTGGGAAGACCCTGAAGCACCAAGAAGAACACCGGAAGAGGCTTGCCTTGGTGCTTGGGCGTGTTTAACTGATTACCTAGTCGCTCAAAGAGAGCACAACCGAGTTCAATGTTCCAAAGTAAGCCTAGAAACTTCTGGGCATAAAGTAAGATTCATACCAACAGAAGATACATGGAGTAAAGTTTATGTCTGAGTATAGAGAAAACCAAGACAACTTCGTAGAAGATACAGTAAAAGAAGAGCAGCCCTCTGTTGAGGAAGCATCTACCAAGGTAGATCCTGAAACAGAGTTCAACCCATCTAATCCAGATCTAAAAGACAATCAGATTGATGAGGATATCGTCACCGCAGTTTTGTTGATCAAGAACAGACAAGGAGCGGTATTACCCGTGACGAATCTTGACTCTTTGAAGATGGATAGACAGGCAAATGCACATGAGGTTCTACGTATGTGTGCAGATGTTCAAGACCAAATTGGTGCGATTCGTATCGTTGGTGAACTCGCGCAAATCTTCCAACACCTAAATCAGTCTTCTTTAAAGAGTATTGCAGACTTGATGAACGTGAAGATGAATCAGAATGTGACAGGAACTACCGACTCTGATAGTTGAATGTGTTATGTCATAATGTAATACTTTAAACAGGAGGTTACATTATGGCTAAGAAATACAATGATCAATGGTTCGTTCCGCCAAAAGGTGTCCAAAAGGCAGCAGAGCGGGGTCTAAAAGATCGTAAGAAGTACGGTCGCGGTGGCTTAACAAACAAGCAAGCCTCAGAACAAGGTATTGGTTCTGGGGTGCAACGTGCGGTTAATCTGAAGAATGGTAACAAGGTATCGCCTCAAACCATTAAGCGTATGAAGAGCTTCTTTGCTAGGCATGAGAAGAACAAAAACTCTCGCAAACCTAATGGAGAACCTGGTGCCGGTAAAATCGCTTGGGACTTGTGGGGGGGTGACGCAGGTAAAAGGTGGGCTGAGTCTACTGCTAAAAAAATGGAACGCGCAGACGAGTTGGATAAAAAAAGACGTTAAAATCTATCGATAAAATCTATCGATAAAATCTATCGTAAAAAAGTACGGTAAAATCTATCGATAAAATCCCGATGAAAGAGTGTGTTTGTATAAAATCTATCGATAGATTTTATACATCGCTCTTATATATATATATATAACTAAGAGATACTATATAAGTGAGATGAGATGAGAGTCTGTTTAAGTGGAGTTGTTAGAGAAGAGCGCCTAGATAAAATATTGGAAGCTAAGGTTAGGAGTGTTGTTTTAGATTACTCGGTTGTTAAAGATCTCAGCCTAGATTGGTTTGAAGATAACCGTGACCAGTTTGATTGTATTATGTTGGAGTACGATCTAACTGGTGCGTGGTCTAGGATGAAGTACCTTTGGGGAGGCGAAACAGATCGTGTTCTCAGAGCTATAGAAAAGCATGGTAGTTTGTCAAATGCGAAAGAACACCTTCTTTCTAAGCTAGATCAACGAGTGACTAGTTATCTAAGTTTCTGTAATAATATTGAAGGCTTGATTGATGTTATTTGGCTTCCTTTCCTACCTAATATGGGTTGTTCTAGGTGGGAAAAGTTGTTGAAAAGTACCAAGATAGGTTACACCTTATGGTCTTTCAACGAGATCGATACTATTATTCATAACTATTCTTACGTAGGTATACCGAGTTCGTTTGATACCGAAGTCGTGAAGGTTGAAATGAAGCCTTATATTGCCTCTCTAAAGTCGTTTGGTATTAAAACGCATAGGTGGGGTAGGGTAGACAAGGAAACGCTCCTTACGGGCTTATTCTGGAGTGCTTCAAGTTCTAACTGGTTAAGTGGTTCTAAATACGGAGTCACTTTTGAATACGTAGGAAACCTAAAACTTGTTACACATCATGGGTCTAAAGGCTCAGGTAAGTCAGTAAGAAACAAGCTCAAGTCTAAATGTGAAACTTTATCCCTTGACCATTGTCTATTGATGAGCGATGACCGTAGGACTGTTGACCTGTGGAATCTCTCTCAGTGGGAAGCCTACTCAACAGAAGCAAACCGAGTAGGTGGTTACTGGACAAAGAGGGAGGCAGCAGTGAGTAAAGATCAGTTACCTGTAGTTAACAATCAGACAGAATCAAGCCTTGCAACTTCTAGTCAGTTTGGTTCATACTTACGGACTTGTAATTCATGTTACCTCAGTGCAAATTGCCCTGCATTTGAGCCCGACAATAACTGTAGAATATCGACAACCCCCAAGGTGGACACGCCCGAAGACGTTCAGCAACTTATCAACAAAGTTATTCAGATACAGGGTGAGAGAGTCTTGTTCGCTTCTATGTCCGAAAGGATTCAGAACGCAGGACTCAACCCCGAGGTATCTTCTGAGATGGAGACTTTGACGAAGTTAATGAAGGACGCCAGGGAAATTGCTTCGCCTATAGGTGAGGACGAGGTTTTAATAAAAGCTAAGGGATCTGGAGTGATCTCGCGTTTATTCGGCGGTTATGGAAGATCGGGTGGAGGTTCTAAACCATCTACGTCAGAGAGAATCATAGATATCTCTCCTATGGAGTCAGAAGATGACTAAATACTTTAATAATGAACTCGGTGAACTTGTGTACCTACGGTCTTACGCTAGGTGGTTAGAGGAAGAAAACCGAAGAGAAACCTGGGACGAAACCGTTGATCGGGTCATGGGTTTTCTCTTTGAAGACTCACCTATTGATGAGCATAAGAAAGATCTTATTTCTCAGATGATGTTAGACCAAAAGGTCATGCCTTCTATGCGTTCACTTTGGGCGAGTGGGGGGTTTGCTAAAACAGATAATACAGCTATCTATAACTGTTCTTTCCTACCCATTGATAACCTTAAAGCGTTCTCAGAACTAATATATATCCTCATGCAAGGAACAGGGGTAGGTTTCTCCGTAGAGAGTAAGTTTGTTAGTAAGTTACCTACTGTCGCTAAGTTGACCGACGCTATTGCGGAGTACCAGGTCGAAGATAGCGCAGTTGGTTGGGCTGACGCTGTTTTCTTTGCTGTTACTAACGCATGGAAAGGGTATGGGAACCTTAATTTTGATTATTCGTTAGTACGACCTAGAGGATCTCGGTTGAAAACAAAAGGGGGCCGAGCAAGTGGACCGGAGCCTCTACAAAAGGCTCTATCTTTTATTACTGAAACAATTTTCAAAGCGGAAGGTAGACAACTAACCACCTTAGAGGTCTATGATATCTGCTGCGCTTTGGCAGAAGTAGTAGTTGTCGGTGGTGTGCGTAGGTCTGCGATGATCTCTTTTAGTGACCCTAACGATGATTCTATGCGACACGCTAAGGATTGGAAGCGTGGCAACTTCCCTATTAAGCGTTATATGAGTAATAACAGTGCTTACTTTGAGGGAAGACCTAGTAAAGAGGTATTTGATAGAGAGTGGAAGCAACTAGCAGAGTCGGGTAGCGGTGAGCGTGGATTGTCTATAGATAACTGGCATAAGTACGCTCCTAGACCTCAAGGTGAAACACGCTCAAATCCATGTCATGAGATAGGACTAAGATTCAAAGAATCGAATGATCCTTGGACAGGTGAAGGGGGTGGCGGTCAGTTCTGTAATCTTAGTGCGGTTGTTGTTAGACCTGAAGACACATTAGAAACTTTAAAAGTTAAAGTTGAACTCGCTACTATCATTGGTTGTACACAAGCTCAGTTTACACATTTCCCATACTTAAGACCTGCTTGGAAAGAACTTTGCCAAGAGGATCGACTCATAGGTGTAGACCTTACGGGCCAGTGTGATAATCCTAAGTTATTAGATGACCTAGAAAACCTATCTATATTAAACCAGGTTGCAGTAACCACTGCTAAGAAGATGAGTGACCTTTTAGGAATCAATATGCCCGCTGCTATTACTTGCGGTAAGCCGAGTGGGAACACTTCTCAAATGGTTGACTGCGCCAGTGGGTTTCACCCTAGATATAGTGATTATTACTTCCGACATGTGCGCGTCAGTGCCGACGACCCTTTGTCAGAGTTGTTGAAAAGTCAAGGGGTCCCTATGTTTCCGGAAGTAGGTCAAGAAGATTTTGAAGAACAAGACGTAAAGACTTGGGTTGCTCGTTTCCCTATCAAGTCACCTGAAGGTTCGATGACAAGAGACGATGAGGATTCTTTCCAACAGATGGAGCGCTACTTAACCATTATGAAGGGTTGGTGTAAGGAGCGCGGTCATAACCAGAGTGCTACCATCTACGTCAAAGAAGGCGATTGGGATAAAGTAGGGCAGTGGGTTTGGGACAACTTTGACGACATTGTAGGTCTAAGTTTCTTACCTTATGATGGAGGAAACTATAAGTTAGCGCCTTACGAAGAGATCAGCCAAGAAGAATATGAAGACTCTATCCAAGACTTCCCACAAATTGACTACACAATGTTGTCTGATTTTGAAAAGTTTGATCAAGGACAGGGCTCAAGCGAGATCGCTTGTACAGGTGGCGCTTGTGAAATCTAGCATAGCCAAGTGATCTCAGTTATTATGCACACATTATATTATATAAGAGGTGCATATAATGAGATGGTTAAGAAGAAGTGAAGCAGCCGAAGCTCTAGGTATCAAAAGACGCGCAGTACGAACTCTAGCAGACAAGGGCGAAATACCCACTAGGTATGAAGGCAGGATAAAACTGTACTGCATATCAGACGATATGCTGAATAAGCCTGTTAAAGAAGTAGATGAGTTTTTTGAACAAAGTTCGGATAAGTATATCTTTGATCCTGTTAAAGACACTTACTTATTTTTTGGTCTACCTAATCAACCTCCCATAGTAAAAGTACCCAGAACTAGAATAGACTCTTTGATCAGTGATTATTCAAACGAAGCGGGCGGCGCAACTGTCAATCAGTTATCTGTTCGTTATGAGCTTTCAAGAGCTACGATAAAAGCCATACTTAATTGGTTAGGTAAAACCCATGACTCAGCGCCTTTCTCTGATGAAACACTAGAGCATAGTAATGAAGAAGACTTAGCCTCATCTGTGTTAAGAGCTAAAGAGCAGCGAGTCTTAGTTAAAGCTCAGAAAAAAAGACTTAATCGCCATGAAAACTATCTTAATCAAGTAGACCTTGTTAAACACTATATTAATGAAGTGTATTCTATCGTTGGGGATATAGACTTAAAGGGTTCTAAGCCTAAGAAGCGCAAACTTGCTAAAGAAGCCAAGGAATATGTAGCCGTGTTAGGTTTGACGGACTTGCACATAGGTAAACGAGGAGTAGACGGTTACAACTCAGAAGTAGCTTCTAAAAGAGCGATAAACACCGTCACCAAAGCAACTGCTTTAGCCCAAGGTTCATGGGGTATACCTGATTATTGGGTCATCACTTGTGGTTCCGATATGCTTCATGTGGATAACTACCAGGGTACTACTCAAAAGGGTACGCCGATGGACACTGACGTAGACCCTGTAGAAATGATGGCGATCGCTTATAGAACTATGGAGACTATCGTCTTACTACTTCAAGAGACTGCTCCTGTGAAAGTGGTGGCAATGACGGGTAACCATGACCGTATGCTGAGTGCTCTACTAGGTATGATGATAGACGCAAGATTCAACGACGACCCAAGAATAGAAGTTGTTGATGGTAGCCGAGGTAGCGCTTACATTAGGTATGGCGCTAGTTTGTTAGGCTTTAATCATGGTGACTCTATAAAGCCAGATAAGTTACCTAGTATAATGTCTGCGGAAAGACCGGAAGATTGGGGTGCTTGTAAAGGTAACTGGGATTGGTTTTGTGGTCATCTTCACTCTTTGATCTTAAAAGTGAGTGAACATAACGGTTGTAGAGTATGGACTATGCCTGCGCTCAGTGGTACGGATAGATGGCACAAGTTAAACGGCTATGCTTTTAATAGGAAACAACTAGCAATGTTTAGGGTAGAGCCTAACAATGGTGTAGTAGCAGTAGAACTAATCGAGGGTAAAGATAAAGATGGATAAAACAGTTTTAGACAAAGGCTTTGTACGCTTAGTAGACGTTATGGGTTCTGATATGAGTGTTGTTAACTCTGCTCGTATTAGCTTCGCCAAAGAAGTGACGGATATAGGTGATCGAGATGAGAAGCTAATAAAGTACTTATGGGAACATCGTCATACGAGCCCCTTTAGGCATGCTACCTTGCAGTTCCATGTTAAAGCGCCTCTATTTGTTCTTAGACAGTGGATGAAGCACCAAATAGGTTGTTCTTGGAACGAAGTGTCCGGCAGGTATGTAAAGTTTGATAATGCTGACTTTTATATGCCTAGCGTATGGCGAGAACAGCATGAATCAAATAAACAAGGTTCAAAGGGTTCTATTGAGAGTCAAGAGAGTGCAAATCTTTTTTACCAGGACTCTATGCGGCTAGCTGTTACTCGTTATAAAAACTTACTTGACCTTGGGGTGTGTAAAGAGCAAGCGCGTATGGTTTTGCCTCTTTCCATGTATACTGAGTGTTATTGGACAGCTAGTCTTCAAGCGATCATGCACTTCTTAGAATTAAGAGAAGACTCCCATTCACAATGGGAAATCCAACAATACGCAGTAGCAATAAGAGAACTTGCTTTAGAACATTTCCCTATTAGTTTAAGTCTACACTAGTCTTATTTCTGCTAAAATCTCTCGTACCAAATAACGAGAGGGGATTATATGTTTGATCTAGCAAAACTGACAGTTGAGCCTAGAGATATTGACCTATTTTATAAGCAAGGATTCTTAGAAAATGAGGAGGCGCAGAAGTTATCAAACTACTTCTTTTGCCTTAAGACAGAGAGTGGACAGCAAAGCGCATTAGGTTATTACAATGATGAGAAAGATTGCTTAGAGTTGTTGAAAACAAAGGACTTAGTGTATCAAGGATTCAAGCCAAAAGATGGTGCTCAAGCGTGTATGTTTTGGGCATTAAAGCACTTAGATCTTGTGGTTGCTCTTGGTGCTGCGGGTACCGGCAAAACGACCGTTGCTTTAGCTTATGCCCTTAACGAAGTCTTCCGTAATGGGAAGGATCTTGTTTTGTGTAAACCTACTACTTTTGTTGGACAAAAGAGTAATGCGATAGCAGCTATACCTGGGGACCACAGAGAAAAGTTAGAAGGCTACATGGATTCTTACTTTACTGCGATGAAGAAGATCATCGGTGAGACGTTTGAACACCACCTCTTTCAGCTAGAAGAAGAGGGGCGTATCCAGTTTAAGCCCTTTGAGTTACTAAGAGGTCAACACTTTGAGAATGCTATTGTTATTATTGACGAAGCGCAAAATACAACGCCTCATGAGTTGTTAACCGCTATTAGTCGTGTAGGCAATCACTGTACTCTTATCATTATGGGAGATCCCGACCAAGTAGACTCAGGGCTTGCCCATGATGAGACCGGTCTTTGGGAACTGATAAACAGTCATGCTTTCTTAGATTGTCCTTTTGCAGTAGGTGTTAAGTTAACCGCTCAGTATCGAGGCCCAATGGCGCAACTAGCTCAAGAGGTTATCGAGGAACTTAGAGACCGAGAAAAATAATTAAAATAGTTGTTGAAAACTTGTTTAAGGTAGGTTATGTATGGTTGGTCAATAAGGACGCGCCATAAGACTTTTGAGTCAGAAACGAGAAGATACATGAAATACTTACCTTACCAAAAACAAGAAATAGAGACTATTGCACTTCGTCTTTCTCATGTTGATCACAAGATTTCGGCAACCCGCTGTAATCACCATGATAAAGAGATGCTTCTTCGTAAACTTTGGGACACAGACACCGCACTAAGCGGGATTGACATTGAAGAAGTCATTGAAAACCACATGAACTTGATTGATATATACGCGATTGACTACGTCGTTGAATACGGAGCGGGTGAAGAAACTTTTGAATGGGTGGAGACTTTCGCTAAAATGAGTCACTGTTTAATCTTCGGCGTAAAGCGTGACCTCGGTCTTTGGCGCTGTGTTTCTAAAGGATATAATGAGGTTTAAAATGAAAAACCCATACCCAATGGTTGTTCCCTCTGGGTTCTCAGTAGAGAAGAAGAGAGAGTATTACCTAAATATTCTTTCTGAGTTTACTGAAGAGCAAAGAAAAGAGTGGGACTCTATTGTTCTTGAGAACAAGGTTACTGATACTTCTTCTAACTTTTGGTGTTCTTTAATACTCTACTATAAAATTACGATGAGTGTATTAAAAGATATTCAATCACTTCACATCGAGTTTGATGGCGAGTTAGAAGACGTTAGAGGTCATGTCAATTGGTCACCTGATACTAACTGGAGAGAGCGATGGATTAAAGCCAACGGTATTCTCATGCAAGACATTGATCGTTTTAACCTACACAGAGATACATACTCAGATAAGGACTGGTATTGATACATGGTATATGAACAAGCACTAAAGTTCATAAACAAAGAAGTATTTGGCATAACTAAAGATCAGCTTGTTATAAGAGGTAGGCTAACTGAGGTAAATAAAGACGGTTACGCCATCATAGTTGTTCATAACACAATCCCTGTTAGGGAATATAAGACGCATATAAAATATGTGTTCCCGCAGAAATGACTAGAAAGAAAATTAATGTGGATACTACCAAAAACCTTACCCATATTTCCCTCTGTGCAGGATACGGGGGGATTGATCTCGGACTTTCAAGAGCTATCGGAGCAGTTAGAACAGTCTGTTTTGTGGAGATCGAAGCCTTCGTCATCGAAAACTTGGTCGCGAAGATTGAAGCGGGACTGCTCGACACCTCGCCTATTTTCACAGATCTTAAAGCCTTCCCTTGGGAACTCTATAATGGAAAAGTGGATATCCTCAGTGGAGGGTTCCCTTGCCAACCATTTAGTGCCGCAGGAAGACGTAAAGGAAGCGAAGATCCTCGACACTTGTGGCCTTACATCACAGACGGAATCAAGCGCCTTGGAAGACCTTCCATTGTTTTCTTTGAAAACGTCGAGGGAATCATCTCCTCAAAACTCAAGGGAGACGATTGGGCAGATCCGGAAGGAACGTCTGTTCTGCACCATGTCCTTAAAGAGTTGGAACGCTTGGGTTACAAAGCAACGGCGGGAGTATTCAGTGCGCGTGAAGTTGGCGCGCCACACCAAAGAAAGCGAGTTTTTATTCTTGGTGTCAGAGATGACTTCGGAGAGTCGGGATTGGAATTTATATCGTCAATGCTCAGAGGTACAGGAACAGATGCGAAATTGGCCTACCCCGCATCAAGAGGCGCAGAACAGTACGCATGGGAGCCAAGGAGAGTTACAGTGGGCAACGCCGGCACAAGCAGATCACAAACTGTATCACATGAGCATCGAAGCTATGACAGTGAGATTAAATACAAAGAGACAGTTGGGTCTGCCAGGTCATGTGCATCAAACAGAACAGAAGCGTTGGAGGCGATCAGTTTCGATAGATCGGAAAGGCCCTTGTCCGAAAGCACCGCAAGAACAAAAGGAAGTAAACTGGGCAACGCCGATGGCGGGGACAAAGGATCACATGGGGTCGAGTTTAGAATATTACCAACGCAGGTCACAAATAGGGAAGCAAGTGGACTTGAATGGACAGGTGATGTTGGAGAAGGATTGGACCACACCAATCAGCAGGGATTGTTACGAGATTGTGATGAACCACCAAATACCAATCCGAAAAGACGGGAAAACGAGGTTAGATACAATGCCCAGGCAGGTACACCACGAAGAGGGTTACAAGGGGAAACTGAACCCACGTTGGGTGGAGACGCTCATGGGGCTACCTGTGGGTTGGACTATGCCCAGTTGTCAGATTCCTGTGATAATAGAACAGATGAGTTACGACTGCTTGGAAATGGAGTCGTTCCCGCCACAGCAGAAAGAGCGTTTAGAACCCTGTGGAGAGCCTTATGCCAATAATCAAGTCAGAGACATAGCGCAGCCAACAGAAGAACCTTGGCCTACGCCTAACGCTAGAGACTTTAAGGACTCAATAAGTACTGTACCTCCATCTGTTACCGTCACAAGAGGTTATTCTTTAGGGCAGGCCGTCGCTAAAGAAAATATTAAAGATTGGCCTACACCTTCTGCTTCACAAAGGGGTGACACACTAGAGACGTATGAACGAAGATCTAGGAAACGAGAGGAACAAGGGTTAATGCCGTTTGCCCCCGTGTTACAAGTAGCCGTTGAAGCGTCAGAGAAGAGTAAGAAATGAAAGACGAATCTGTGCTTCTGCCTAGAGAGTATAGCAAGTGTATACTTGAGGTTAAGAATGGTGTTGTACATTATAACCAAGAGTGTGTTATCGAAGTGTTAACCAACGATTTCCTTAAAAGTATATTGGCAGGTGACTTGACTTGTAATGCAGATACCATAGAAGAATCTGCCTATCTTCATGCTATAGAATGGTTTGACTATAATATAGCATGTGCGTATATGGGCAAATATACACCTGTTTATGTAGTACAAGAGGAGGAAGAGTGATGGATAGATTTTCTGTTCTTACATGGTTTATCTTTGTTTTATTTATTTTTGGTTTAGTCAACTTTTACTATTCAGAAGTTGTTGACGTTTACCTGTGTACAAACAAAGAAGGGCTCACTACTTATGTGGGTAAGAAGATTCCCGATAAGCGATTAAATGTTGGTTCTTGTAACCTGGTTAGAATGACTAACTTAGAAGTCCATAACCTTCGTTCGTCTTACAAAAGGATTTACTACAGATGATCACAATACAGAACGTCTTAGTGATTTACGTCTTTTGTGCATTCATGATCATCATGCTACTTGAGTTGATAGACTAGTCTATATCTACTTCAACCTCCGGTTGTAAAACTATCTCTCCTAGATACTCATAGTCTTGGTCTTCACCTTTATCTTCATAAACAAAGACACGTTCTGCACCAAGATTCTCTGCGACTTCTCCCATAACAGATAGACATCTATCTTTGTCTTTAGAGATCATGCAGATCGCCTTGGGTGGGTCTTGGTAAAACAACCACATATTCGATAGCAGTATCAAAGGGAACACTAGTACTGCGGTGACGAGTGATGTGTACCATAAGCAAGCGCAAGAGTAAGCTAAGAATAATACTTTTCCATAGTCTTTTGGGATACTTATTTCCATGTGGCCTCTTAGTTGTTGAATACTTTTAATAGTGTTTTAACTGCGTAACTATACCAGTTATCCATAGAATCTTCGTTTAATGGAGGAGGTAGCTCAAAGACCTTTACACCTTTAGCTTTCATTTCATCTAACCACGTAATCATTGACTTGCTTGTATCTCTTAGTCCGTCTTCTTCTATGTAAGCACACACCTCTTCTTTGTCTACAAGTCTCTTGTGTGCCTCTTGCGGGAAACAGTGACAGTAAATTATACAGTCAGGTAGCTTGTGTAACTCTGAAAGGGAAGTGGTCATATCCTCAAACAGAGCTAGTTCATCTTTAGACGTTTGTGAATCATCTATAAGCGCTCTAGCAAAGGCATAAGAAGACCACACACTATGTTCGTAAAAGAATACTTTATCTTCTTGATCGTCTTGTTCTTTCCAAACCCTCATGTTTTCGGTGAGTGCATACGTCCAACCTTTAAGGCCGTTAAAAGGTGGTGGCGGAATACATATTTTAATACGGTCAAAGGGGACTTCGCCTCTTTCTGCAAGTTGCTCTACAAGGTAGTTCAACGGAGAGCCCCAAATTCCTTCTAAAACAATTCTCATGTTAAGTCCTTACGCATAGGTGTCTGTTTGCTGTCTCTTTAGTATAATATATATTGGAGGTGACATATGAATGACCTAAGCCACTTAAAAGATAAAAAGTATGTAACAGATACTCTAAGAGACTTCACGGAAGATATGGAAGACTTAGATGAAACTATTTGTGCATTATGTGGATTATCTCCGGATATGTGCCCTTGTTATGAACACCCAAAACACTCTTGTGAAATAGAGGGGTGTCATTGTTCTATATTATGCTCTTGTTGTCGCGTTAGTATATGTAGCTGTGGTTACTTAGATGTTCAAAAAAGTTGAGTCAGTATGGAGTTTAATGAACGAACCTTAGCTATTGTTTTGCTTGACCTCATAGGTAGCACTGCTTTTGTTCAAAAGGTAGGTGCTAAAAGGGCAGCAGAATGGTTACAGTATCACGACAGGCTGACTAGAAGTCTACTGTATAAGTTTAATGGTAGAGAGATAGACCGTTCTGACGGTTTTATGCTTTCTTTTGACCGACTAATAGACGCTGTTAACTTTTCCGTTCATTATCAAATATCAATACCAAGGAAGACCAAGTTAAACACTCGTATCGGGGTGCATTGGGCAAACGTAGTTGAAGTTATACAAGATGAACTCTATGTGGGCGTGGGAGCTAAACGCATAGAGTTAGAAGGTATTGCTAAGAACATTACAGCACGTACCATGAGTATTTGTTTACCTGGTCAAGTTCTTTTAACAAAAGAAGCAGTGAAAGTAGCCCAGGGTAGAGCAAATACTTATACACCACAAGGTACTCGTTACGCATGTGTAGGTCTCTACCGGTTTAAAGGCGTAAAAGATCTTCAAGAGATATATGCTGTAGGGACAACCTTAAGTGTTTTACAGCCTCCACCTAGTTCCGATAAAGTAAAAAGAGTCGGAGGTCCTAAGAAGATAAAGTCTAGGGCAAGGGACCGTAAACTTATAGAATGGCTTTGGTGGCTATCAGTAAGGCTATGCTTTATAATAATCTTTTGGCTGTTAGCAGAGTCTTGGTCTGCTATTAGCAACCCCCAGGTGCGTAGAATGTGGGGCCATGATTGGTTATTTTGGTGGACTGACTATGTTAATCTTTTATTTGAACCCTTTAGAAAAGTGCTGAACTTATGATAGATCCCGATAACGAGATCAAAGCTAAAAGAGGATGGTACTTTTCTATCTTCTTTTTATTCCTTATCGTATGCTTAGTTGTGTTTCTGAGTTATGTAGAGATCGTCAAAGAAAACCGAGACGTACTCGTAGGTATCTTAGGTGTTCTAACTGGCAGCATAAGCTCAATGATGGCTATCGCTTCTGGTCGTGACCCTTCAGAAGTAGAGAAACTTCAAGATAAACTATCATCTGCTAACGCAGATAGAGAAGCGCTAATAGCGAGACTCAGAGACGCGCAAATACAGCTACAGATTAAGAACGAACAGATAAGTTCTTTACAGTCTGCCATGATAGATAAACTATCTTTATTTGCCGGAGAGTCCATAGCTTCACCTAAAAAGACAGACGACGTTGAACTAAACCCAGACGTAGAAGCATGGTTGCCACAAGTGGATAGAGATCAAAAACTGTAAAGTTGTTGAAAACTATTCTCACGCTTAGAGGTTAGACCAACAACCAAGTCTAACCTCTAAGCGAAAGAACATTCCTCTGAGCCCCTAAAGCAACCCTGCGAAAAAAGTTTTTTTAATCAGAGGAGTCACCACTCTATTGTAAATAAAAGTATAGTCAAGGCTTAAAAGTCTAAGTCTTTAAACAAAGGTAACACTTCAAGATCCACTTCTTCGTTCTTGGTTTTTTCTATATCTGCTATGGCTGACCAATGGTCTATACGAACTTTAGCGATCTCTGCGTATTCCTCTTCACGCTCAATGCCGAACCCTTCTACGTCTTCAAGCGCACAGGCGCACAGAGTAGTACCTGACCCTAGAAACGGTTCAAGGACTGTACCCCCTGGGGGCGTGACCATACGAACTAGATATCTCATAAGGTCTATAGGTTTAACAGTGGGGTGTACATTAGCTCTTTTAGAATCCGTCTTAGATTCAAGCCCTGCTTCACGCTCTTTCTTGTTCGCTTTAGTCGTATAGAAGAAACGACTTGCGCCCCCTGTATCTCCATAGCCTTCACTTCCCTTGGCTTCCCATTTACCAATTGTGGGTTTGCCGGCAACTCCCCATGCTCTCGACTTACTGCCTGCGGTTCCACTCTTTTGAACACCGCTCTGTTTATCTAGTTCTTGGGCTGACTCTGCATCGAGCATTATATTAGCAGGCCATCTGCCCTTCTTCCAATCATCTTTTACAGATCCAATTCTTGCAGACTTATTATGAAAACCCCGTTGTGCTTCAGTGACCTTGTTTGCTTGAGGGGTCACACCTGTATTTTCACCTTTTTGAAGAGGTATACGAGTTGCATCTATATTAATACCACCAACACCCCATTTAAGAACATTATCTGCCACTGTTCCTTCGGGTGGTTTCCTTATTAAAATGATGGGTTCATAAGCGGGTTTTAATGCAGTACCATAACCTACCCATTGTTTTGATCTATCATCTCTTGATATGTATTCACCGACGGGGTTTGATTTGAGCTTGTTCTTCTCTTCTGTATCACTCGCTTGATAACGACTAGCTGTTGGAATAGCTTTACCTCTATTTGAGTGACCTATCTTCTTATCGATGCCTAGAGCTACGTTGTGACTTTTTGGAAAACCACTTCCATATATCCACATGATAGTATCTCGTATATCGAAACCGGCTAACCGCAGCGATATACTCATGAGGTCTTGAGTACGTGTCCCTGCAAAGACCACACCATAAGCACCAGGCTTCATGACTCGATAGACTTCTCTCCACAGGTCGGGCTGTGGTACAAAAGAATCCCATTCCTTATTCATGAAGCCTTTTTTGTTCTTAGGTGTCCAAGTATCTCCTGTTGACCATGCTGTTAAACATTCTGCCATCATCTGGGGTGTCACTTGACTAAGACCATAGGGTGGATCAGTGACAAGTGCGTCAAAAGAGTTGTCCTCTACTGCCTTAAGGACTTCAAGACTATCTCCATTTAGTATCTTCATCTATGTCTCCAAAGTTGTTGAAAAGTATTTATAGTATGCGTCGGGCGAGAGGACACATAGCTTCCACTTTATCCATAAGTTTCTCAGCCCAATATTCCCTATCAAGCTCTAATACTTTAGGAGACTGTACACAGAGTACCTTTACTCCCTTAGACTCTAGCAAACTTAACCATGTTTGGTACAGGTCGTCAATAATCCAATAGTGATCTTTGGGCAGAGGTGAATGACAGGGCAGACATTCAAAGTAAACAACCAAATCCGGCAAGTCTAGTTGAGACACCGCATACACCCAACGCATCTTAAACTCATTATACTCATAAGGCGTTAGGCCAAACTCAGAACCAAACACCCACTGGGCAAAAACAAACAAAGACCATACTGAGCGCTCATAGTATATATAACCCACATCCTCTTCCCAATCACCTCCACCTTCCCAATCTACTAACCTCTCAGATAACTCCGTTAGCCAATCGTCAAGACGTAAACTGTCTCCGTCAAGCGCACGGCTAAAACCACTACCACTTGTCCACACTGTATCACCCCGCGCATAACGACCTTCAACAGACCACATAAACGCACCAAGACCACTCCCAGGTATACCCTCTAAGGATATTCGGGCGAAAGGGCGCATAAGACCAAAACTCATAAATAAAAACCCCCTACCATATATAAACTCATACCCCATACTCCTATATACACTAACAATACACTCCCCTAGTACATACTCATATACATAACATAAACTAAACTATAGCCCTCATATACACAAATAATAACCAATCACACCCCCATAAACACCCCATAAACCCCCCATACATCAATACACTATACTCCCTAATCTCTAACATCCATAACACCATTATCCTATACCTTATATAAATATACCACCGGTCGGTGTCTAGCGCGCGCGACGCTCGACGCACCTATAGTCGTTGCTCCCGACGACGAGCACCTCCAAAAAAAGACTACTAAAAGTAGCATGGCCTGTCCGGCGATGAGCCATAGGTCACTTGGTTCTCAGCGGGTAGACCTCGCTAGCGTGGGAGCTAGCGACGAGCGCTCATCATTTCTAAAAAAAGCCGAAATCCTAACCTTCAGTAATATACCCATACCGAATGTTAGACTTTGAAAAGTATTTTTGAACCTACCCTGGGTAGAAAATTGGGTCGATTTTGGGGTGATATGGCTCTTCACCTCTGAAAACAGGGCAAAATGGTATATCAACATTGAAATTGCCAAAAAATCAAACCACGACTATAGGGTCATCGAGTACGGTTTGCCCCGTGGGGTTTATACAAAAATAAAAAGCGCCAACATAGTGTGGTCTTTTGGGTCCTATTTTGGACTTACAGACCTACCAGTTAAGCGATTTGGAAAGATGAGCGACTGTGTGGCTCATCACCCTCTACAATGGTTCTGATGATAATGATGTGAGCGTCTAGCTCAGGAACAAAAGTGACGAGTGCTTCTCCATCGTCTGTCTCAAACGTCCTAACGATCTGCCAAGCGCCAGGTAAGCGCGGCTTAGTCATGTCGGTGATGAGGTCTTGTATAGTCTGTGTCTCTTCAGTGTTTAGTTCATACATGTGTTAGACCTCTTTTGTGTAACCTGCCAAGATCTCAACGGCACCTACTAGGGTATCAGCCCAAGTCCACTCGCAGTCTCTGTATTCTACCGTGTATACTGTATCGATTACGCCACCCTCATCGTTTATATCTAGGGCTCCGGTGAACGTCGTAGGTATACATTCTCCTATCTCTATTAAGTTCTCTTGTAGTATGAGCGCTTCTTGCCATTTGATTGTAGGAACAAATGCGTCTATCTGGTGTGTGTAGCGCCGTATGTGCTGATACACACCCTGTGCAAGCGCTTGGTCCGGTGAGTCTCCTGCACCAACAATATCATTGTCTTTGTGGCATGCATAAGCGATGAGCGATCCTTGGAACAGTAGCTCCTGTTCAGCTGCGTCTTCGACCGACAGTTCCTCTTCAAAGATGAAGGTAAACCCTTCTGGGGTAAAGCCATCGTCTCTAGTTGCGGTATAGATGAAGAGTTGCTTTTGGTCTTTTGACGTTGTGTAGTTGTATGAGTGTAGTGTCATTGTGTATCTCTTTCTGTGAGAGTTGTTGAAAAGTATTTAGAGTGTGTATGTCTATTGTCTCATGTACTGATGATAGTTATCCGTCATCTCGTTTTCCCATGCTGTGCGGGGGTGAGCGCAATGTATACCACGCGCCCAGGCGATTGCTTTGTCTAGTTCTTCTGTGAGTTCTCCTCCCTCGATATATAGTCCTCGCTTAGTGGCGCGGAGCGCATTATATAAACTGCGTCCTGTCTCTCCATAGTAGCACCCTAGAGGTATGGCGAGACTATCCAAGTCATCTTTAAGGCGAAGAGTCATAACGTCTCCCCATATAGATTCAATAGTCTCTGTGATAACGACCGGTACTTTGACGAGTAGTATTCGTTGGTGTGTCATGACTGTCTCCTTAGAAGGTCCATACAGGACGAGCGACTTTGCGCCCTAGACCTTGGTGTTTATTACATAGAGCCATCATGCGATCAGTGGTGTCAACACTGTCAATACCACAGACAAAGGCTTCGATCATCTCTAAGAGGATTGACTCACCCCAACCTTTGCGTGTTACCGCTTCACCAAAGCTCATGGTGATACCCTCATCACATAGGGAGTAGAGGAGCCCCGCGACTTGCTTGAACTTGTAAGCTCGACCTGCGTCACCCTCAAGGTCACGGTATGCGAGGGAGAGCGCCCAGAAGTGACCTGCGAGGCTACGCTGAGAAGGAAGAGTCCACTCTCCAAATACAGAGGTGCGCTTTTCAGCTGCGCCTTGTGCAGAGATGCCACGAAGAGCGAAACGGAAGCACTGTCCCCATGTGAGGGAAGGGTATGCTTTGCGGATCTTGTGAGCGAGCTTGTTAATGTTTCCAGTGATGAACTGAGTTGCCATGTCTTGTTTCCTTGTCTGACCCGAGGGTCTTGTTGTTAATGCCTTAGCACCTTATGTAACAACACTACTCCCCTTTCTTTGGTGGGTCAACAACTATTTTAAATAAGTGTAAAAAAAACAACCGCCCAGGTGAGTGGCTTGTCCATCGTGCGCCGAGCGATGAGCGATGAGCGCGGGGTCTACTGAACAAAAGTTCAGGTGGCGATGAGCCATAAGACTCATGGGTGTATAGGGAAATACTTACTATCGTAGCACCTACCTTTGGTGGTTCAACACCGAGGAGGCACTTTATTTGCTCTGTGCTTTAAGTCTTGACCCCCAAGCAATAGCCCTTGGACCTCTTCCAATACAAGCTGGGCGCATAGCGCAATCTGGGGACTATCGTTTCTCAGCGCGTCGGGTAGATGTTTGGTTGGTAGGTGTCTGTCACGTATGTTCCACGTGAAACAATCTGAGCTTGTGTGGCGCTGCGCTTGCTAAGAACAAATGTTCAGTACTCTGTTGAGCCATAATGAAGAGGCATATAAAAAATACCACCCCATCGTGACACCTACCTTTGGGTGTTCAACATCGAGGAGGTACTTTATTCGCTCTGTAGTTAAAGTATTTACCCCCGACCAATAGCCCTTGGATCTCTTAACTATGGTGTGCGGCGCACAGCGCAATCTGGGGCTTCTTAATTTGTAGCTCTTCATATGCCTGGTGTAGCGAGCCTGTAAAAATCCACCCGCCCTACCTCATACTTTTCAACCCCGCCCCCCTTGGGGTGGGGGTGAGCCATAAAAAATACCAACCCCCGCCCCCCTTCGGGGTGGGGGTGAGCCATAAAAAATACCAACCCCCCGCCCCCCCTTCGGGGTGGGGGTGAGCCATAAAAAATACCA
>Ga0181397_1000005_pt1 | contig 67070 bp, 77 predicted proteins | sample 20SPOviralmetaG_FD_130126 | JGI IMG/M metagenome (GOLD analysis project Ga0181397, IMG submission 130126) | Marine viral communities from the oligotrophic San Pedro Time Series (SPOT) site, San Pedro Channel, CA, USA - 20 SPOT_SRF_2011-02-23 | ecosystem: Environmental > Aquatic > Marine > Strait...
GGTCTCAGTAGATATTAACGGTAAACAAGAATATAACTTTATGGAAAAGAATTACGATCAGCTATGTGATAAGCTAACTGATATTATGATACGAGAAACACTATGAATATATTTTATTTAGATGAAGATCCAGTTAAAGCTGCACAGTATCAATACAACAAGCATGTTGTTAAGATGATACTTGAATCAGCTCAAATGCTTTGTACAGCTCATCATTTAATTATGGGTGACGATGCTGATGTTCCATATAAGAAGGCACATCCACATCACCCATCAACTAAGTGGGTTACTTACTCAGCTTCTAACTATGCTTGGTTATATCAACATATGTTAGCTCTTGGTGATGAGTATACAAAACGATATGGTAAAACACATTTAACAATAACTAAATGTAAAGATAAACTGGCTAAAATTCCAGGTGGTATGTTTAACGTTGGCTTTAGTCAACCACCACAGGCTATGCCAGATGAATATAAGCGTGATTGTGCTATACACGCGTACTGGTTATACTACGTACACGAGAAGAAAAATATAGCGCATAATAAAGAAAAACTATATGATACTAAATTTATTAAAAAGCATTTTGGTTACTGCGACGATATACCACGCGGTGCCGGAACAGACAGATAGTACCCCTTTTATAACCGCATCAGGTTCACATATAATGGAATGTTGTCCTGGTGAACATAGATGGATAGCTGTAAGTAGAGATCTTGAAGAACAAGGTTTTATATTTGGCGCAAAAGTCAGAATTACAGGTACAGACGGTTTTGATGGCATATGGACAGTAATGGACAGAATGCATCATAGGTGGAATAATAGAATTGATTTATTAGTTGATAAATCAATAAAGCATGGAAAATGGGATCCAGTGAAACTGGAATTAATAGGGTATGACAAAAGGTATTAAGAATAAATAAGTAACAGGCAAATGTCACAAGACAGAAATTTAAAATGGTTAAATAATAGACGCATCGTATATAGGAGAGATCCTATTACCGATGTACCTACTATTGAAACCGAGCAGTATAAATACTACGCCGATGGTACATATGAATGTTATCACTTGTTTAACAGCAAGGCTAAGATAACTACATATAAATCATTAAAGTGGCACATGCTTGTATTATATTATTTAAATATAGATGGAGTTGAAGGTGATGAAATATCATTAGAAGATGATATGCGTTCTGTATTTAAATTTATAGCAAATAAAGATAATGGTTTTGTAACCTTCTTCATAAAACAGAAAATATTAAATGATATGATAGAAGATGTATTTAACCAAGGTGGTGATCCACCTGCAAACAAGCTACGTAAAGTAGTATTCAAACCTTACTCTGGTTTAGACCTGAGTGGGAAATTAAAAATCGTAGGTCAACTAATAGGTAGACCAAGCATAGACAAGTATGATATATACGATGCTATGGTTGAGGTAGACGGAAAAATTACTATTAGTAAAATAGCCAAGCTTTTAAGTTGCTCTACAAGAACAGTGCATCGCCACATGAGTGATGATTTAAAACGAGAAAAACAAATATTAAATGAAAAGTTATAATGTACAAAATTATATTCGGTGGAAAAAAGACATTGAATATAAAATTTATAAACTACCTAAGGTAAAAGATGGAGACTTTACTATCTGGAATAGAGAACAGATGATAATAGGATTTACTCCTTTGGTAGAAAATTTAGCTAGAAAATTCTCAACATCACAACAAGCAAGTGGTGTAATGGATATACAAGACCTTATACAGGAAGGTAATTCTGGCTTAGTTAAAGCAGTTGATAGATTAGACTATATGGTTTTAAAAGAATCAGAAGATCAAGAAAAAACATTAAAATCTTTCTTATCAAAAAGAATACGAGGTCACATACGTAGAGCTGTAGATATTAATCGTGGAGACATGAGAATACCTGAGCATAAACTAAATGAGATACGTAGGAACTTTGGTAAAGATAAAAAGATGGTTGAAATGTTTTTTAATTCTATATTCTTAAGTATAGACGAAAAGCCAAAACAAGATGAAGATATGATCTATCAAATACCTGATAAATCTGAACCGTACAACTTAGAAATGTTAAATGCTTATTTAGATAGTTTATTAAGAAAGTATTTAGATGAGAAAGAATATAATGTATTAACATTAAGTTACGGTTTGAACAGCGATAAGCATAGTGCTAAAGAAATTGCAGCTAAATTAAATATGCAAGGCAGTAGCTCTTATGTAAGAGTTTCACAACTCAAGAAACAAGCTGTTAAAAAGCTTATTGATAATGTAGATCACTCGCAAGTGCTTGATTATCTTTAGGTTATGGTGAACAATAAATTTAAATACGTTTCACTAATGTGTAATTATATATATAGACTAAATCAAATTAAATGCAATTAACTTTACAACAGAAGCTGGCTAAAGTCCAGACTGAGTTTAAATCGAAAAAGAGTAGATTTAACTCCTTCGGCAAATATTATTTCCGATCAGCCGAAGACATCTTAGAAGCAATCAAACCATTTTTATTGAAGTACGATATAACAGTCACAGTTAACGAAAAGTTAATTGCTGATGGTCCTATTCCTGTGCTTCAAACTACAGCTGCTATACACGACGGCAAAGGTATGTCGTTAAAAGCAAAAGCTATAGTTGGTGTAGATCTTAATCAAAAAGGTATGCAAACACCTCAGCAATTTGGCTCTGCATCTTCTTATGGTAAGAAATATGCTTTAGGAAATTTATTTTTAATAGATGATACTCAAGACAGTGACGCAACTAACACACATAAAGACAAGCTAGCCGATATTAAAAAGGCTAAAAGCTATATACAGTCTGGTGGTAAAATAGATGCAATAAAGAAAAAGTATCAACTTACTCCTGAACAAGAGAAAGAACTAACAACATTATAAATGAAAAAAGAAGACGTACTAAAAAGGCTACGTAATGACGAAGATTACTATGGCAGTTTTGGTAAGAAATACTTGAGTAACTCAGACATTGGTACGTTACTAACTAACCCACTAGCGTTTGGAGAACCAAGTAAACCATCATCTGCATTTTTAGTAGGTGGTTACTTTCATACTGCAATACTTGAGCCAGATAAGCTTAAGAAGTATAAAGTAATACAATCATCTACTAGAAATACAAAGATGTACAAAGAAATGTCAGGTGGAGAACTATGTTTATTACAACACGAGGTTGATCGTATCGAACTGATGACTCAAAAGATGATGAGCAACGATGTGTGTAAAGGTTTAATACAAGCTAAAGATGTTGACTACGAGGTACCGGGTGTAGATAAAGTCGGTAAATACGTATGGAAAGGAAAAGCTGATATTATTAACCATGAAGATGGATTAGTAGTAGATATTAAAACTACAGCTGATATTCAAAAATTCAAGAACAGTGCTTATCGTTATAATTACGATTCACAAGCATACATATATAGAAAGTTATTTGGCTATGATATGGTGTTTGTAGTAATTGATAAGACAACTCATCAGTTAGGTGTGTTTGACTGTTCGCCTGAGTTTTATTCGTCAGGTAAAGACAAGGTCGATAGAGCAGAAGACGCTTATGAGCTGTTCTATAAAACCAAGGATTTTAATCCGAAACAATATTTCATAAGTAAAACACTTTAATTTTTAATTATATGGCAAGAACAAGAAAAAGAACTTGTGACGTATCAGGCGTTACAACGAGTACCAACAACTTTTACAATAATCAATCACATGTGAAAGCTGTTGATAATTTAAGAAGAGGCACAGGTGCTACAAAGCAACAGATGTCTAGAATGTTTAACCAATTAAATACTTATTAATATGGCAAGTATAATAGCTACAAGTATTGACCTTACTAAAATACCTAAAGATAAAATTATCGAAGGTAAAAAAGGTAAATACTTACCTATTACAATAACCGTTAATGATGAAACAGATCAGTTTGGTAATCAAGGTCCTGTAGTCGTTCAACAAACGAAAGAGGAAAGAGATGCTAAGACTGAGAAGATTTATCTAGGTAATGTAAAGGTAGTATGGAGCAATGGTACAAATGTTGAACCAGCTCCAAGAGATGGCCAACCTGCGCAAGCAATGGCCCAACCAGCAGCAGCAGCTGCACCAGCAGACGATTTACCATTTTAAAAAACACAGATGCAAGTAGAGAATAAAGAGATTAATGGATTTTTGATTGATGAGTTCAATCAACATGGTCTTGAAGTGGGTAAGACACAGGGGATTTGTCCTCTGTGTTCTCACGACAGGAAACCTAAGAATCAGAAGCTTAAATGTGCTTCTTATGATTGGGAACGTGGTCTCGGTACTTGCCACAACTGTAACTCAACTTTTCAACTACATACTTACGAACGTAAGGGTGCAAGCGACCGTGAATACGTACGCCCGAGTTTTTCTACAAAAACTCATAAGGCACCCAGTAGTAAAGTTGTAGAATGGTTTAAGTCAAGAGGAATATCTCAGGGTACATTAGAAGCATTAAATGTTTCTGAAGGCCCTGAGTTTATGCCTCAGACTGGTAAGCAAGAGAACACAATAAAGTTTAATTACTTTATGGGTAATCAACTTATCAATATTAAGTATCGTGACGGTGCAAAGAATTTTAAATTATACAAGGGCGCAGAAAAAGTATTTTATAATATTAACAGTATAGTTAATAATGATACATGTGTAATTGTTGAAGGTGAAATCGATGTTTTATCGTTACACGAGGCAGGTGTGCCTAACGTAATATCAGTACCTAACGGTGCAACGTTAAATCACAACAACTTAGATTATCTTGATAATTGTATTGATTACTTTGAAGACAAAGTAAAAATAATTCTAGCGGTAGATGCTGATGAACCTGGACAAATGCTCAAACAAGAGTTTGTGCGTAGGCTAGGTGCAGAAAACTGTTATATAGTAGATTTCTTAGACTGTAAAGATGCTAACGAGTACTTAATTAAGTACGGCGCAGAAGATCTAAAAAGTGCTATACATACAGCGCAACAAGTACCATTAGAAAATGTAACAACACTTAAAAACGTAGAAGGTGAACTTAAAGATTTTGTTAAAAACGGTTTTAAACCAGGCTTTCAAATTGGCCTCAATAACTTTGACGAGATATTCAGTACATACACTGGTCAGTTTATTACTGTTACTGGCATACCTAGTAGCGGCAAGTCTGATTTTGTTGACCAAATGGTTGTAGGCTATAATAAACAGTATGGTTGGAAGACAGCATTTGCTAGTCCTGAAAACCAACCTATTTATTTACATGCTCACAAGCTTATGCGTAAGTGTTGGGGTGATATGCCATCGCCAAGTGATATTGGTGGCGGTAGGTGGAAGGAAGTATCAGAACACGTTAACGATAACTTTTATTTTATAGACATGGACAAATATAGTCTAGACTCTGTATTGCGTAAAGGTGCTGAATTAGTTAAACGTAAAGGTATTAAATGCCTTGTGATAGATCCTTATAATAAAATAAGAGACACAAACGCTGTGTCAGATGATGTTAATAGATATACTATGGATTACTTAAGTAAAATTGAGCAGTTCTGTAAAAAGTATGACGTTCTAACGTTTATAGTAGCACATCCGACAAAGATGATGAGAGACCAAAACGGTAAAATACAAGAACCTACAATGTATAATATAAAAGGTGGTGGTGAATGGTATGATGCTAGTTATCACGGCTTATTAGTACATAGAGATTATGAAGCTAAAAATACAAAGGTAAAAGTATTAAAAGTTAAGTTTCAAAACCTAGGTGAAAACGGTGGTGAATCGTTTTTTACATGGGAACCTAAGTCAGGTTCTTTTGTGCCTCAAGTTAATGTATTAGACGAAAAAGATGACAGCGGCCTTCCGTGGGAGTAAAAAGTTTGGTATGGGTGTTTACACTCGAACCACCGAAGAAGATGCCGCAGCGATATGGTGTATAAACAACGATATATGTATAACTCCAAGAGCTGTAAAGTATGGCGAAAGAATATGGGTTGTAGATATTGAAAAAGGTAAATACCCTAATCGTAAACTATTAGGTACGTCTGATTCTTATGGACCAAATACAATATGGGAAAAAGTATCAGAGTATCAATTATATTATTATAAGAAATATGGAAAATAAATTTTATAACGCTAATCATGCTTATAATTATTTGTGGGATCACATACGAGAAACAGGTGTAGATTTTGATAATACAAAAGCTATATTCAACTGTGGTTTTTATATGGAAAATCCAACAGAGAATTATATAACAAACAAAGAACGTAATTGGAAACCTGATTACGCTGAAGCTGAATGGCAATGGTACTTATCTGGTGATCCTAGTATAAACAAGCTAGGTGAAATATATGGTAAGGTTCCTCCTATATGGGAAAAGATGGCAGATGAAAACAATATGGTTAGAAGTAATTATGGTTGGCAATGGCAACGTAATCATCAATTAGATTATGTAATCAATAAGCTTAAAAATAATAAAGAAACCAGACACGCTGCAATTAGTATATATGATTGTAAAGAACACGGTACATATGAGTTTGATACTCCTTGTACGTATGCTGTTCAATTTACAATACTTAATGATAAACTTAATATGTCTGTTTACATGCGATCTAATGATCTCTGGTACGGCTTTTGCAATGATCAGTATCAATTCTCATCATTACAAAAATATGTCGCAGAGAGATTGTCTATGGACCTCGGGTGGTATTACCATCACGCACATAACATGCATATATACAACAATAAATTATGACTTATTATATTTATCATATTCCAGGTAAAAAGATCGGTGTTACCTGTGATCTTAATAACCGGGTCACAGTTCAACAAGGTTATGAACCTAACGAGTATGAAGTACTAGAAAGCTCTGAAGATGTAGATTATATATCGTCTAAAGAGATAAAATTACAAAAAGAGTATGGCTACAAAGTAGATATGGTACCATACAAAAAACTTAAACCAAAAACTAAAATGAATATAAATATAACCGAACAGACCACAACGTTTCCATGTCCAGTAGACAAGTTGAAAGGTCAGCTGTTTGATAACTTAGGTATGAAATGGCAGACTGAACACGGTGAATTAAATATTACACCTAGAACAATAGACTGGATAATGAAAAACGTTAAAACTTCTATGTTTAACACAGAAAGAAGTTATATATACAATAAAGCATTTGCAAGGTTTTACGATAACAATGACATATTCGCGCAACCAACTCCAGTAAAATGCTCCAAGAAACCATTAAAAATGTTTGAGAACATTAGACAATGGGCAAGCGAAAGAGGATTATATGATAAAGGTGATCCTAAAACGCAATTAATCAAACTACAAGAGGAAATGGGTGAGCTAGCAAAAGCTACACTAGAAAATGATCAGCCAGAAGTTATAGATGCTATTGGCGATATGGTTGTAGTATTAACTAACCTAGCACATTTAAACAACGTAAACATAGAAACGTGTATAGCAGAAGCATACAACGTAATATCTAAACGTACGGGTAAAATGGTTAACGGAACATTTGTTAAAGATGCAGATTAAAACCAAAGACAAGATAGTACAAGCTGTACTAAGGAAGATGGACGATCGTAGCTTAGTTGGCCAAAAGAAATACGGCTCAACAATGTATAACGAGATACAAACAGGCGAGAAAGATCTGCATATGTTTTTAACTGATGTACAAGAAGAAATAATGGATGCGTTATTATATATCGAAGCTGCAAAAAGATGTTTGCAAGACGAGATAGAAGAATCAATGCTTAAACAAATGAAAGTACATGAGGAAAAAGAATTATAAAAGGAAACGAGGTCCTGTCGTTAGTAAAAAAGTTAGTATCGACGGGATTAAGTTTGCCTCAGGTCTAGAAGCGTATATGTATAAAGCTTTAAAACAAGCAGGTATTGATGCTGCTTATGAAGGTAGTACATATACGATCTTTCAGGGTTTTGATTTAAACGTTACTTGTTATGAAAGATGTGCTAATGGAAAAGGTGAGTATAAGGATAGAGGTAATAAAAAGATATTACCTATTAAATATACACCAGATTTTATTGGTAAAGGTTTTATAATAGAAACTAAAGGTAGAGCTAATGAGGCTTTTCCTATGAGATGGAAATTATTTAAGCATTACGCAGAACATAATTTAAACTCTGTATTGTATAAGCCTCAAAACCAAAAAGAATGTGATGAAACAGTTAGATTAATATTAAAACATGGCTAAATTAACGTTACAAAACTACTCGTGGAAACCTAAGAAGAAAAGACCAGGTGTACACAGTAAAAATAGAAACACTAAACAAAAATCAGGTAAGTATTACTCAGGTACTCCTTACCGCGGACAAGGAAGATAATATGAAAAAATGGGAATTAAGTTTTGGTCTTTTTGAAGGCCTATTGTTTGGGTATAGAAATTATCCAGACGCAGAAAACAACAAGATAGATCACGTGTTTTACGTATTTATATTCGATGTCTGTTTAACTTTACAATATTAAGATATGGGATTATTTGATAATAGAGTAGCATATAAACCTTTTGAGTACCCTGAGTATTATACTGAGGGTTGGTTGAAACAAGCTCAAGCATTTTGGTTACATACAGAGATCCCTATGTCGGGTGATGTAAAAGACTGGAACGAGAAGTTAACAGACGCAGAGAAAAACCTAGTAGGAAATATCTTATTAGGCTTTGCTCAGACTGAATGTGCAGTAAGTGATTACTGGACACAGAAAGTAGTATCATGGTTTCCTAAACACGAAATACAGCAGATGGCCATGATGTTCGGAAGTCAAGAGACAATACATGCTGTAGCATATAGTTATTTAAATGAAACACTTGGACTTGAAGACTTTGAAGCGTTTTTACATGAGCCAGCTACGGCTGAGCGTTTTGATAATCTCGTTTCATATAGTGGCACCGACCCTGTTGAAATTGGTAGATCATTGGCTATTTTTAGTGCTTTCGCAGAAGGAGTTTCTTTATACTCTGCTTTTGCAGTACTTTATAGCTTTCAGCTACGTAATTTACTTAAAGGAGTTGGACAACAAATGAAATGGTCTGTAAGAGACGAATCATTACATAGTAAAATGGGTTGTCAATTATTTAGACATATGTGTGAAGAAAAAGACTTTCTTGCAAAGACTTGCCAACCACACATAGTAGAAGCAGCACATGTAATGCATGATGCTGAAATGAAATACATAGATAAGATGTTTGAGGCAGGGGATATTGAAGGGTTGAAATCTTACGATCTTAAACAGTTTATAAAAAAGAGACTAAATGAAAAACTTGTTGAGCTTGGTTACAAAAAGCTCTCAAAAGAATTTAAGTACGATAAAGAAGCAGCGAAAAACTTGGATTGGTTTTATCATCTTACTGGTGGTCATACCCATACTGACTTTTTTGCTATTAGGCCGACCGATTACAGCAAAGCAAATGAAGGCGAAGACTTCGAAGACATCTGGTAATGGGTTGGAAATATAAAGTATTAAAATACTTAGTAAAAAACAAAAGACAGACAGCTTGGGAAAAGTTAGCTAGTAGAATAGGTTACATGGGTGCTGGGTTTTTAGTGGCAGCACAATGGACTGTGGAACCTGCTTTATACATAGCTGGCTTTTGCTGTGTGTTATGTCAAGTTACAGCGAGAAAACAATGGAACTTAGTCGCGTTAAATATTAACGGGCTAGTTGCATGGATAAATCATTTAATTAGAAATATATAATGTGGAGTAATAGATGGAAAAAAGGCGTTGATTACCCAGAGTGGGCAGACGCTGAAGTTTATAAAAAAACTATAGCTGGTGGTTATCTGTATAATGGAGAAACACCGAGAGAAGCTTATGAACGTGTAGCTACAACTGTAGCAAGACGTTTAAACAAGCCAGAAATGGCTAAAATATTTTTTGATTACATATGGAAAGGTTGGTTATGTCTAGCCTCTCCAGTGTTATCAAATACTGGTACTGAAAGAGGTTTACCAATATCATGCTTCGGTATTGATGTTGCAGATAGTATATTAGACATAGGACAAAAAAACCTAGAGATGATGCTATTAGCTAAACACGGTGGTGGAGTTGGTGTTGGCTTAAACATGATCAGACCTTCTGGTGCAAACATTACAATGAACGGTACATCCGATGGTGTTGTACCTTTTTGTAAAGTTTATGATTCTACAATACTAGCTACAAATCAAGGAGCTGTACGTAGAGGAGCTGCATCAGTAAATTTAAATATAGATCACAAAGATTGGGAAGACTGGTTAGAGATAAGAGAACCTAAGGGTGATGTTAATAGACAATCATTAAACCTACATCAATGTACTATAATCGGAGATAAGTTTATGCGTAAACTTAGAGACGGTGATAAAGTTGCAAGACGTAAATGGAGTAAATTACTACAGAAACGTAAAGCAACTGGTGAGCCTTATATAATGTACAAGGGTAATGTAAATAAGAACAACCCTTCTGCATACAAGGATAATGCTCTGAAAGTATTTATGACAAATATTTGTTCAGAGATAGTATTACACACGGATGAAAACCATAGCTTTGTTTGTTGTTTATCTAGTTTGAACCTAGCTAAATACCATGAATGGAAAGACTCTAATTTAATATATGATAGCATATGGTTTTTAGACGGTGTATTAGAGGAATTTATACAAAAAGCAAAAAACAGAAGAGGATTTGAAAACGCTGTTAGATCTGCAGAAAAAGGTAGAGCACTTGGATTAGGTGTTTTAGGTTGGCATACATATCTACAGCAAAAAGGATTTCCTTTTGAAGGATTATTAGCACAATATGAAACAAGAAGAATATTTTCACAAATTAAAATTGAAAGTGAAAGAGCTAGTTATGCTCTTGCAGAGGAGTTTGGAGAGCCTTTATGGTGTGTTGGAACTGGTTTCCGCAATACTCATTTACGTGCTATTGCTCCTACTGTTAGCAACAGCAAGCTTGCTGGTAATATTTCACCGGGTATCGAACCTTGGGCGGCGAACGTCTTTACAGACCAAAGTGCAAAAGGAACTTTCATCCGCAAAAATCCAACTTTAGTTAAAGAATTAGAAAAGCATAAATTAAACACTGAAAAAATATGGGATCAAATACTACGAGACGGAGGTTCTATTCAAGGTATCAAACAATTAGAGAACGTTACTTTAGGAGAACACAACGTACCTATAAAAGAAGTTTACAAAACTTTTAAAGAGATAAACCAACTAGAGTTGGTTAATCAAGCTGGTATCAGACAGCAATATATAGATCAAGCTGTTAGTTTAAATCTAGCTTTTCCATCTCAAGCTGATCCTAAATGGATTAATAAAGTACATTTAGAAGCATGGAAAAAAGGTATAAAAACTTTATACTATATGAGAACTGAATCTGTATTGAGAGGTGATATTGCTTCTCAAGCTATGGACCCTAACTGTTTAAGTTGTGATGGATAAAGGTTTTGGCGATACATTTGAAAGGTTTACTAAAGCTACAGGTATACACTGGTTGATAATGACTTTATCAAGAAAGTATAATATACCTTGTGGTTGTGAAAGAAGAAAAGAATTATTAAATAAATGGTTTCCCTATGGTAACAATAAATGAAATACTAGATCCAATAGATGTAGGTACTTTTTTTAAAGAGTATTGGAAAAAGAAACATCTTGTTATTAGAAGAAATAAATTTAAAAATTTATTTAATTTTAAATTACTAGATACTTACTTAAACAAGTACCCTCACATTAGAAGTTTACAGATACTAGACTATGATGATGAAGATACTAGATGGTGTTTAGATAAACACAAGAAACTAAAACAACCTATGTTAAGTAAACAAGAGGTACATAACTTGTGGAAAAAAGGTAAATCTTTTGTTATACCTTTTGCAGACTACGAGAATAAACCTTTAGTTGATATATGCTTTGAGTTAGAAAGATATTTTTCTCATGGCCAATGTAACATATATGCTTCACCGAAAGCAGGATCAAAGAGTTTTCCACCTCATAAAGATGGTACAGAAAACTTTTTGTTTCACACTGAGGGTAGAGTTAAATGGACTTTATATAAAGACTTTGATAACAAAGAAATACTAGAAGAGATAACTCTGGAAGCAGGTGATTTACTTTACATACCAATAGGTATGTGGCATAAGGTAGATGCACCTGGTGCTAGGATGCTTATTAGTATTCATTTTGCTAATAAAAAAGATCAAGCGTTAGATAAGTTTAATATAAGTTCGTTAAGTGAAAACAATAGAAATAAATGGTATAACTGGTTACCAGATATGCCTAAACAAAAAAAGAAAAGACCTGTAAGACTTATGAACAAAGCTAGATGGTCTAAACCTTACTTTAATAAAAAAATATGAAAGCAGGAAAAATATGGGGTAAAACAGAAATGGTCCATAAAAATGGAGTATTAGAGTTTCACCGAATAGAATTTAATAAAGGATTTAAATGCTCTGAACACGAGCATAGATTTAAATGGAACGGATTTTTTGTTGAGTCCGGCAAAATGCTTGTCAGAGTTTGGCAAGAAGATCAAGGCTTGTTAGATGAAACAATACTTGAAGCAGGTGATTTTACTATGGTTAAACCTGGTAAGATACATCAGTTTGAAGGTATTGAAGATGGTGTAGCTTTTGAATTATATTGGGCTGAGTTTAATCACGATGATATAATCAGAAGAACTGCAGGTAAGAAGATATGAGAAACATAGCTGTAGTAATACCAGCAAGACTTAATAGTACTAGAATCAAACACAAGATGTTGATGAAGTTTGAAGATGAACCTCTGATACGTATTGTGTTTGACAAAGTACGTATGATGGGTTTTGATACGTTTGTTGCAACAGATAGTAAACGTATTGCAAAGCATATACCAATTAAATGGTGTATACAAACAGGCCCAGCTGAAAATGGTACACATAGGTTATCTAAACGTGCTGTGTTAGATTTAGTAGGTAGTTATGATTATATACTAAACATACAAGGAGACATGATAGATATAAACCACGAGACTATGAAACCTATTAAGAAAAGAATATTAGGTACATCAGAACCCCCACTGTGTTTAACGGCTTATACTAAAGGTGCTAAAGCTGACGATGTTAAAGTTATACATCAATCAGGTAAAGCAATGTGGTTTACGAGATCCGATATAGGTTATGGTGATAGGCATTTAGGTATATATGGTTATCACCCTTATTTATTGAAAACATATAGAACTATGGAAGATAAATATAAACAAGAGAGCTTAGAGCAAAATAGAATACTAGCAAACTACGATATAGAAGTAATTGAAACTAAATATAATGGAATTGAAATCAACACAGAAGCCGATATTAATAGCTGGAAGCTGTAGTATCGAAGGTAGAATACAAGCACATGAGATAGCTGACAAGTGTAGTCAACTAGCAGAAAAGTATGGATTTGATTATTATTTTAAAGGATCTTTTGATAAAGCAAACAGAACATCTGTAAACTCTAAACGAGGTATTGGTATAGATAAAGCTATAGATATATTTGCTGAATTAAAAGAGTTACAAGGTTGTAAAATTACAACTGACATACATGAACCTTGGCAAGCAGAAGAGTTAGCCAATGTTGTAGACATTATACAAATACCAGCTTATCTATGTAGGCAAACTGATTTATTAGTTGCCGCAGGTAATACTTTTAAAACTATTAATATTAAGAAAGGACAATTTGTAGATGGTCGTAGTATGATACACGCTATTGATAAAGTTAAGAGTACAGGTAACAATAAAGTTATGTTAACTGAAAGAGGTAGTATGTTTGGTATGGGTGATCTTGTTGTAGATCCTAGACAAATAGTTGATATGAAAGATCTAGGTGTACCAGTTATAATGGATTGTACTCACTCTACACAAAGACCTAACTCAGGTAATACAACAGCTGGTCAACCTAAATATACTTTACCTATAGCTAAAGTTGCTAAAGCATTAAACGTTGATGGCTACTTTTTTGAAGTACACGAAAATCCTAGTGCTGCTTGGAGTGACGGATCTAATATGGTACGTTTAGATAAATTTGAAGAAATACTAAAACAATTATGAGAATATTTATAGGGCACGATAGTAAGTTTCCACAAGCAACTCAAGTTTGTAGAAAATCTATGTTAGACTTTAATAAACAGTTAAAGATATACTACTTAGACAAAGCTAAATTAAAACATACAGATGTATACGGTAGAGAAGATGTAGCTGGTGAATCAACAGAGTTTTCGTTTACCAGGTTTTATGTGCCTTTGCTATGTGGATATGACGGTATAGCAATGTTTTGTGATAACGACTTTTTGTGGCAATGTGATCCTATGGAGTTAGTAAGTTACTTAGGTGATAACGATATAGCTGTAGTAAAGCATGAGTACTATAGTGTCACTGGAACTAAAATGGACGGTATAGAAAACAAGTCTTATCCAAGAAAAAACTGGTCGAGCTTAGTTATTTTTAATTGTTCTAAATTAAAACATTTAACAAAAGAATATTTAGACAAAGCAAAACCATCAGAGCTACATGAATTAAGGTGGGCAGAGAGCATAGGTGATATACCTAAAGAATATAATTGTTTAGTAGGTCATTACGAGTGTAACAATGCTAAAGCATTACATTATACTAACGGTGGACCTTGGTTTGATAAATTTAAAGGAGCAGAAAAATCATTAGCATGGTGGACAGTATACAAGAGTTTGTAAAAGATAAATCAGTGTTATTCGTTGGTAACTCAGTTGAGATGATGGAACATAATCTTGCTGAGTTTATTGACGGCTTTGATATTGTTGTTAGGTTTGGTAGAGCTATATCAGCCAACGAAACACAACAAAAACAGTTAGGTAGTAAATGTGACATATGGATAACAGGTCAGTTTAGAGCTCCTGAATGGCACAAGAATAGAAAAAACTTTGAAACAGGTAAGTATAAAAATACTAAGATCTTAGTTAATAGATGTAGAGGTAATTTTGTATTAAAAGAGTGGAAGTTAGAAGAACATTTACCTAAGAACATGCCTTATGAGTTTATGTATTCAGATCAAGAGATTATAGATCTTATGAAGAATAGGTTTAATAAAGATATGATCGATACTAGTGAGTATAGACCTAGTGCAGGTTTTATAAGTCTTATATGGTTTATAGAAAAAATAAAAGTGTATAAAGATATACACTTAATAGGTTTTGATTTTTTTGCTAAACAAACTAACATAAAACCAAGAGACAAAAAAGGAATTGAAAGTGGTTGCAAACCTCATAGCTGGCATTTACCAGTATATGTTTTAAAAAGACCAGCTCACGATTCTAAAATGGAACAGAAATATGTTAAGCAGCTAGAAAAGAATAAGCTGTTACATTGGTATATATTAAGTGATCTTGAGGAAGGTGTTGTGAAATACAACGGTTGGATGAAAGGTGAAAAGATTATATCGTCTATACCTAAAAAGACTAAGATATCAAAAATTTAGCTATAACCTCAGCTACAACTTCAACACATAATAATAATATAATAGGTAGTATATATTCCCACCAATCATATTTACCATTATTATTTAAATCAAAGAATTTCACTTCTTAATTTTTTCAACAGCAGATATACCGAAGCAGCCTAATGTAACCCATACAAATGAGTTATAAACTACTTCATTTATAATAAGATCTTTATCTGCTATCAAGCTTGTCATCAAGTCAGCTACAGCAAATAATACCATTACTATAAAGGATGCAAATCCTATTATATTCTTCTCGTTAATTTCGTTTTTATCTTGAAATAATTTCCACATATCTTAACATTTCCATCTACGTCTAGCGGCTTTACCTCTTGGTCCAGTCCAACCTTTTGATCTAGCGCAGAATGATTTTCTTCTTTTAGCAGCCTTGCTACCTTTTTTAACTTTACCTGTTACAGCTGTTTTTAATTTACTACCAGGATTTTTAGCTCTATAAGCTTTTACACCTTTAGATGTCATACCTGCGCCTTCTTTTGTTGTGCGGAAGTTACGACCTTTACCTTTAGTAGTTTTTCTTACATCAGGTTTTCTTTTTCTTTTCTGTGCAACAGAGCCAGCTAATTCTTCTTTGTTATCTTTTGTATACGTTCGGTCAGCTCCTGCATATACTATCTTTTCTTTTTTACCACCTTGCTCACCTCTAGTGCTTAACTCCTCACCCATCAAATACCCAGTTTGGGTTTTACCTGAGTTTTTACCAGATAACGACATAGCTGCATTTACACGAGGATCCATACCTCTATGTCTACTAGATCTTACTGTTACAGTATCAGAAGGTGTAGTACCTAAAGCATTTAAAACATCTTCACTTATATTTATATCTTCATAGTTTTGAATAACCTCTTTAGATAACTTGCTTTTGTTTTTTTTGACAGGACTACTATTACCAACAGTCATGTAGTTTCTTCTACGACCGCAGCTTGTCTTTTGAAATGGATTATTTTTTTGAGAGTATGCCATTGTTATGCTTTTTTACAACTACCAGGCGAATATGCTTTTTTACCTTTCACAGCTTTATATCCTTTCCAACATCTTTTGAATGGTGTCATAGATACGTTGTGATTATGTTTTTTTGCTTGTGAGTCTTTTAAAGCTTTATCAGTTGGATAATTCTTATCTCCAGGTTTCGCTGGTGATTCTCCTCTTTTTCTTTTTGCATGGATATTTGCCCATAAACCTTTCTTTCCCATATTAATTATTTTTTCTTGGATTAACGATTACTGGATTTGGTGGTGTTACCGATCCTGCTGGTTTGATCGTAGGTGTCGTATTAGTTGGCGTATTGTTAGAACTGTTATTATTATAGTTGCTATTACCATGTGCATTGTTGTTTGGTTTATAATTATTATAATTATGATTATAAGGTCTCCAATAATAGTTATGGTTGTAAGGCCTGTAGTAATCATAACCTATTACATTATATATTACATTAGGTTTAATAGAATTAATTGGTATTTTTAAAGTATCTCCTTCTTCTGTTAAAGCGAGTACGTGTGTTACTTTAGGTTGATTTGATTTATAGTAATAAGGTGAACAACCAGATAGCATAGCAAATAACATTATACTTAATAAAGTAAGTATAGCTATTACTCTTCCTTTGTCTCTTTGTGTATCTGTCATATTACCATATATTTAGTTTTACCGTCTTTACGGTAAGCTTTTAAACATCTTTTTCTATTTGCTTCTTCGCTAACGTAACTGACATGTACCCAGTTTGGGTTTTCATCAGTACCAAATTCCCATATCATTTGATCGTAATCGCAATTAGCTTTTATCCAATTAAACATCTCTGCGTTAGAAGCGTGGCCAAATGTATCATCAATATCAATTGCTTGTCCGTGACAATGCTGTGATTTAGCTGATCCGCCAATAGCTTTATTAAGTTCAGGTCCACGATAAAACGAATTTATCTTTATAGGACCTCCTACGTGAGTTCTAAGAGGTTCAAACACATTTTCTGAAACCTTTATCATGTTATATAGATGATCGTCAGAGGGATCGTTTTTTAAACCTAATCTTAGCGCAGTTATGCTATACACGCCTTCCTTGTAACTTACGTGTTTACTTATTCTTTGCATTATTTTTTTATTACTTCTTTGATAGCTTTAGCTTTTGCTTTGATGTTTTTAGCTTTAGCTATTATAATATCATCTACAGTGGTCTTGTTCCAAAGCAACACCCACATATCTTTCCAATACTCTTTAGTTAATTTCCACATAATTTATTATTTACAAATACATATTTCACAAAATGGACACATAATTTTAAAATTTAGAAGCCGTGTTGACTTCGTTAATACTCTCTTGAATTTCTTTTAAACCAGCAGGTAATTCAAGGTCTAATCCTGCTTTAAAAACTGTTTCTTTTATACCACCTTTAAATATTATTATTGTAGGTGCCATACGTACTCTATATTTTTTCTTTGCTTCTGGTGCTTCAGCTATGTTAACTCTATAATAAGTTGCATCTTCTATTTGTTGCCACTCAGCAAAACAATTAGCTTCATTAAATTTAGCCCAAAACTCCACAACAACTGGTAGTGATTGATCATCACCAAATGCTTTATGTTCTTTTATTTTATCTTCAAAGTTAGAATCATTTAACCAATACTCCTCTGGTACATCAACCTGACCTAATGATATAAATGGAATTAAAATTAAAATTAAATATTTCATGTTATTTGTTTTTTTGTATTTCGTATAATCTTTCATCAATTTTATCTAATTGATCTCTCATCGCCTCAACATCTTCTTGTGTGTCAAGTATTGTCTGGCGAATCAACTCGTCTTTTAGATCATACTCTATTCTATCTATTACTGGTTCAGGCAACTCTTTTGCTAAAGCTATATCAGCTTGTAAAGCGAACCACATAGCAGCCAAGCTAAATACGCCTGCTCCTATAAGTCCTAATGTTTTTAAATCTAATGTTACCTTTGTTTCTTCGCCTATTTGTTTTGCCATGACTATCTAAATGTATAATTAATTCCAAAGTTTGAATTGAACATTTCAGTGTCCCAAAATTTAGTATACTCTCCTTCAACAAACAAACCGATTGATTTGCTAATCTTAACTCCAAGTACTAAACCAGCTTGATAGTCACTCCATTGTTCACCGTCTAATAAGTTATTGTGTCCACCTTTACCCCAGCTGTTTCTGTGTAAATAGCTGAAATCTTCATTACCTTGTATATATTTGTGGTAAGGTAATATCCAGCTACCATAAGCGTGTAGCCAAAAGTTATTTTTGTAATGGTAAAAGTCTGCACCGATGACTGGAGCAACTTCACCAAAAGCATCAAGATCAGCCCAAGCTTCTTGATTGTATCTATTCAATAAACCAGGCATTATTCTGTCTCTAAAATCAGCATCGGTATAAGCCACAATATCTCCTTGTTCGTTAACCCAATACCAGTCATATGTTGAGTTACCAAACTCATCATTTTGTGAATAGTATATGTCATCATAACCATACTCAAAACCTAGAGTGTACCATGGGTTTACAGCATCACCATTTTCATCTTGTTCGTTTAACCATATTTCTACTGGATTATAACCGTAAGGACGTTGATGTGTTCTATATATTGCACCAGCAGATATACTAAGTTTCTTACCAATAGGTAACCTGGCTCTTAATTCACCAGACATGTATTGAAAATTTATTTTACCAGTTTCTCTAGCTTCAAACTTAGCTATGTGATAGTCTCCTGTGTGTCTTACAAATAACCTTTTGTTTTCAAATTTATCACCGTTAAATCTTTCTTTTTCCCAGTGTAATAAATATTCTAATCCTTGTACAGCTGATGTAGGTGCTGATAAACCTATTTGTTTTTCTACCTTTTGGTTACCTGTCCAAAAGTTACCAGGTTTTATTTCATAATCAAACCTAGCTAACTTACGAATACCAAAACCATATCTATAATTGAAAGGGTGGTAGTCTGCTCTGTCTTCTACTTGTGGTATGCCATAAAAATCTTCAGGATCTGTACGTATGAAGTAATTAGGTTGGACCAACCTAGCGTTCTCTATATTACCGGCGGTATAGAACGTTCCGTACTTAAGGAAATCTTTGTATAATTCTTTAAAAAATTGTGCTTCAGCATTGCTAGAGATCAGCAGTGCTACAATTAATAGTAGTTTTTTCATAGTTAAGTCGTTATTCTTTTATTATCACTTGTTTTCTTGATTATTTAGATATTCATCTACTTTCTTTTTCATCCAAGCACGTCTTTCTTTACCGGATAAATCATAGTATTCATCTTCTTCAGCCCAAGACATATTGTCTAATATAAATGCTTCCGCAGCGTCTTTAATCTTTTTGTTTCTCTCTCTAGTTTCTTTAGCTTTTATCTTACCCTGTTCTTTACGTACTTCTTTTGCTTGAGTTTTTATATCTTCGTGTTCAGGGTATAACTCCATATTCATTTGATAATATGGCCAACCCATAGCAACAGCAACTCTTTGCCAAGTAGCATGTCTTTCTTGTAAGCTACCTTGTATATTTCTTAACAACAGTATAGCTTTACTTAAAGGTATGTTTGTTGCTGCTTGAGTTTCAGCACCTATAATATCCCACAATGGACTATCTAATGCTAATCCTCTAGCGTTTATAACATCTTTTTCAAACTTGTAAGTTTGTATACCTGAGTACATTAACCTTGCTTTACTACCTAATGTAGGTGACATGTTTATAGCTTCTATCAATGTATATGTGTGATCAGCGTTCCAACCTTTCTTTTCTTGCGCGTGATACTGTAGTAGTATATTTTTAATAGTAGATACTATAGCTCCAGGTAAACCAGATCCTCTAAGTATTGTATCACCCATTTGATTTACCGCTCTAAACTTTTGACCATACTCTTTAGCTAATTGTTTTTCATTATCTGCTAAATCATCTTCATCAAAGAACAACGCGAATAAACCTGTCTGCATAGCATTGAATATAAAGTTTTGTAAAGCTCCATAGTATACTATTTTACCAATATTAGACATATCACTTTGGTATTGAGTTTTGTAAGGAGGTGTTATTCTTCTATTTACTAAATCTAAACCTGCCATTTTCATAACTCTATTATACTGGAAAGGTGTATTTTGCCAAGCAAAAACCGTTCTACCTAATGGACCAGCTTGTAATGGTGATATTTTAGAAGGATCCGCAGACTGCTGGTTTCTTTCTGTTACTTCAGAAAAATCTTCAAATGCTTTTGCTTCAGCTTCAGCTTTAGGCATGCCTTGCTTTATGTATGTTTTAGTTCTGTTTATAAGAAAAGTAGCACCACCAGTTGCAATAGCTAAACTATCAACAGCTCTTGTAGGTGTAAAACCTATCTTTAATAAATAAGCTAACATACCTTTGAAACCACCGCTATTAGCTGCTTCTGCCATTTCAGCTTCTTGTACATTAAGCTTTAAACCAGTTCTTCTTTGTTTTAGCTTAGGTGAATTAAATATTTTTACAACATGTTTTACATAATTAGGTAGGTTAGCAAAAGCCGCTGCAGCTTTAAATATATTATTATCACCGTAGTTTATATAGTTAAATAAAGATAAAGACTGTAATGTTGCAGATCTAAAGTTTATAAACATAGTAGCACCAACAGAGTTGTTGATCCACATCATAAAGTCATTCAACTGTTTATTTGAACCAAACTGTCTATTGCTACCGGTTTTCATACGGTATATACTATCTTCTAAAGAATCTCTTAGTGCTTTACCAAATATAGCTTCTATTTTATTTAGATTATCTTTGTCAAATACTTCATCTACATTTTCTGTAAACTCTTTTAAAAACTGAGCTCTACCAACTTTATCAGTTATACTAGCTAAATCAGATAAAATAGACTCAGCAACCCAATGTTCGCCAGGTTTAACATAACCTTCTTTTATACCTGTTAGTTTACTTAGTTTATCAGCAAACGCTTTTAATTCAGGATCTGCTTTCATAATTCTATTAATAGATAACAAATCTCTTTTAGCTATACCAGGTATATTGAAACCAGCTTTTTGCCATAAGTAAACTCTAACCGCTTGTTGATATGTAAAAGCACTGTTAGGTACTTCTTTGTTTAAATTCTTTTTAACGTTTTTAAAATCTTTTAACAAAGCGTCATAGTCAATACCTACTTGTTCTCTAGCAATATCTAAAGCAGCAACACCTCTGTTATAAGGTTTTATTAATGTGTCAAGGAAAAACTTCCAAGCTGCGTTACCTTGTTTACCTTTTGGTAAGAAGTTATATAAAGCTAAAGCAAAGTCTTGAGCAGATGGTGGTAAGTAAAACTTAAATCCACCAACTTTAGAACCTTTTAGTTTAGCAACAGCATCAGAATATCTAGCTTTAGCAGATATACCTTTTTTATCCTGTATCATTTTATTAAGTATATCACTCTTAGTTTGCGTACTTGTTTCGCTAAACTTTAAATTAGGTTGACCTTTTTGATTTACTCTACCAGCTTGATATACTTTTGATTTAACATCAACAGCATCTAATATCTGTTTAACAGCTTTAACATTTTTTATAGCATCATCAGCAAATAAAAAGTCATTATAACCATTAGCTGCTTTATCTAGCATCCACATTGCTTTTGCGTCTGCAGTACCATTTTCTAAACCTGTTATGTTTTCTATAGGTATTTCTAAACCTATACCTTTCATGAATGCGTGTATAGCACTTGCTGCGGCTTGTGGTCTAGCAGTTAAAACAAATATATCTGTGTTACCAAATTTATCTCTTAGAGATTTTGCTTTATTATAGAAAGGACCTTTCTTACCGTCTATTACTTGGTTAAACTGACTAAAGTCAAACTCAGCACCCATAGCTTCAAGAGTTGCTGACTGCAATGCAAACTCTGTAGCGTTTATTTCTTTTGTAGTACCGTCAGGCATATTAACTATAACTTGACTATTTGTATTTGCCAATGTGTCATCAAAGTCTAGAACACTAATACCTTTTTGAGGTTGATTAGGATTTGCTTGTAAAGCTCTAACAGCGTTTATTAAATCTAGTTTACTTTTAACATTAACGTAGTTATTAGTATTACCTGTTGAAGAAAACTTAAGCCCTAGTTCATATTCAGCTTTAAGCTTAGCAGATCTTTCAACACGAGACTCACCAAATATACCTTCAGCAATTGTGTTTTCTAATCTAGCTAAAGCTTTACCACTTGTTGAACCAGCTATAACAACCTTACCTTTAATGATTTGTAGTTTGTCTATAGCTTTAGTATCATAAACATCTGTTAAATATTGTGTATGGTCTTTATAAGCTTCTCTTAGTTCTTTGTCTAATCTATTTTCTAACTCAGCTTCACTTAATCCTTTTTTGTTATATCTAAAGTTAAATATTGCATCAGCAATTTTTTGTGCTGTTTTTAACCAAGCACCAACGTGCTCACCCTTAGGTCTTAATACTGATTTAACAGCGCTTTCTACTTCAGCAGGTGTTTTGTCAGGAAACTTATCTTTTATAAACTTTTTTACTTCTTTATACTTAGGGTGTTTAGTATAGTTTTTACCTACAGCTTGAGATCCGTCTAATATTTGTATAAAGTCTAATCTTGATGTACCTTTTAAACCACCGACAATATTGCTTTGAGCTTGTAGCATGTCGTATATACCTACATCAGTCATTTTGCCTTTAGCCATTGATTTAGCTATATGTATACCTAATTCAATATTAGCAACGTTAGCGTTATCAATTTCATCTTTTAATTCTTTTATTTGATCTAACTTCTTTTTTCTAGTAGTATCTTGATTAAGTATTTTTTGTATTTTCTTAAACAAATCAAACTTAATGTTCATCAACCTAACGTCATCAACTTCAAAAGGTAAGTTTAATTTACTTTTTAAATCTTTCTTTAATGATTCTTTATCTTTAAAGTATCGACCTTTTGTTCCATCTTTTTTATTTTCTGCTGGATCTAATAATCTATACACAAAACCTAGTAGTTCCATGTCTTTACCAAAAAGATTCATTATATCACTACCTAAATCTTTAGCAAGTATCTTTACGTCTTTTAAATAATTATCTCTTAACGTTTTACTACTTTTGTTCGTTAAAGCTCCTCTTTCATTTATTACATCATATATACCGTTAACTTCTTTTATCGGACTATTTTTAGCCCACGCTTTCCATTTAACATTACCATCAGAATCTATCTTACCTTCTTTAATTAATTTATCTACAAATTTCCAAACATCTTTATTGAAACCTTGTTCAAGTAAAGAATTACTATAAACCTCTTCATATCCTTTATCTCTTACTAATTGAGCAAGAGTTTCTGATTGAGGTATAAATGTGTTTTCAATATATGATTTTGGATCAATACCTTTTGGAACAGATATATCAGAGAATTTTACTGAAGGATCTCTATCTATTTGTTTAGCTATAACAGCAATGTCATTATCCATAATAGCATTACCATCAAGCTCTGCTATCATAGCTCTTCTTTGTCTTACCTCAGGGCTTTGTACTATTTCCATAGTAGCATCAAAAGCTAGTTCTTGAGCTAATGCTTCTGCTAACGCATCTTTTCTAGTGCCCTTAGTTGAATTACCAACATTGTCACCTAAGAAATAATTTATAAACTCTTCTTTGGTTATGTTTTTCTTTTTAAATATAGCGTTACCTTGTGGTGTCTTTTCTCTTTTACCAGTGTTTTCTGCAAACGGTTTGAATCTTTTGTTTATAACAGATTGTGGTAAAGCTTTGTATATAGCTTCAAAGTTTTTGTCTAAATAATTTTTAAACTTAGTTCTAGTACCTATAAGGGTTTTTATAGTTTTAAACAACTCTGTTCTATAACTATCTTGTAAAGATTTTTTAAAGTCTTTAGAATTAATATCAGGTAACCTAGTACCAAATGTTTTTTCTACCGCAGCTTTTATTTTAGTTATAACAGCGTTAGGTATATTTAATTGTCTTCGTAGCTTAGAGTTTCTTTGTACCTGATTGTCTATAGATACTTCAGACTCAGCAGCAGCAACACCTCTTGCTTCGCTAACATCTAACTCAAAGTTAGTTTTTAATATCTTATTAGCAGCTTCTATAGTTCTTGATTTAATATACTTATTTATATAAGCAGCTAAAGGCACACCTGATTTAGGGTTGTATTTAGTTATCATACCGTATACACCTCTTTCACCAGTTAGTATCTCTTGTATTAAATCGTCTTTATAAGTTTCGTAACCAGGTACTTCTCTGTATTTGTTAGCTAACTTATTAGCCATACCTCTATATTTTTCTATAATTTCAAAAGCGCCGTTAACACCTTTTTCATTATATATATCAGTTACAATTTGTGAATCAGATGATTTTATTTCAACATCTTTATCAGTTATTTTTTTCTTAACTCTATCACCTTTTCTTTGTCTTCTAGCAGCTGCTATATCATTTTTCAAAGCGGTTTTGTTTATATCACCGTCTTTTAGTTTTTTAGCAAGAGACGTTAACCACTCTACAGTATCTTGTTTACTTTGAAAGGGTATTGGTATATCAGATTTTTTATTTACTACATAACCTAGTATTCCAGATAAATAACCTTCTTTTTCTAAGTTTATTCTACCCTCCGCAATATCTTCTAAAAATTCCATTACTAGTTCTTCAGAACCTTTAGCTTTTGATCTAACTAATAATCTATTATACAGACCTGGGTTAGCTTTACTCGTATAATCTAATATAGCATCAGACATGTCATCAAAAAAGAAATCATCTTTTCTAGCTATATCTTCAAACACATCATGTCCTAACTCATGAACACCAGTGTAAACCTTCTGGTTTTTCTTCATGTTATCTGGTATAAGATATTTAGTTTTATTATCTCCGTCTTTTTTATAAAAACCGTTTTTAGTACCTTGTCTTATGCTATTTATCTCTTGTTCTAACTGATTAATTTGATCTTGTTTTTCTTTAGTTAGTTTACCATTTTCATCTAAGTTGTCTTTGTTGTTTTTAATACTATTAATAATGTCTCTAACAACATCAACAGCACCTTGAACATCTACTATATTAAGACTTTTACCTAGCCTTTTATTTAAATCTATATCTTTTTCTATTTGCTTATCTACTCTATCATCGTAGTAAAGCTTTTCCATTGTTTCTTTTATTTGATCTTCTGTAGGTATTTTACCATCAAATGATCTAATAGCTTTTTGTCTTAGCTCGTCAAATAAATCTTTATCATTTGTTTCTAATACAGCAAAAGCGTTACCAAAAGAATCTTTGTTTCTATATGTATCTCTTTGAAATTGTAATGAATTAAACTTATCAAGTTTATCTTTTAATTCTTTTTGTTTTTGTTTATTACTTTTGTCACTAGCTTCAATTTCTCTAGCTTCAGCAAGTATCTCAGCTTGCAGTCTTGTAGCTGCATCATAACCTCTTTTACCTTCTTCATCTATATTATCAAGCTTTGCTTTTTCAGCTCTATATAAATTGTCCATATCACGAATGACTTGTTTAGCTTCAGGAGAAGTTTTATCTTCTAAGTTTCTATATCTTTCTTGAAGATCTAGTATTTGTTCTAGGTTTGCACTACTAGTTATTGAAGCTGTTGCAGCACCTACCGCAAACTGACTACCACCTAAGGTTAAACCCATTAAACCACCCACAAAACCAGCATGATCCATACCTTGAGTTAATTGACTATAGTGTAAATCACCAGCGGCATAACTTATCATGTTTTGAGATAACGATGTTAAAGCTTCAGATCCAGCTTCTATCATTGGTGAAGCTAAAAGAGTTTCTCCAGCCATTTTTCTTCGGTATTGTTTACCAGCACCTTTTATCCACTCTTGACCAAACTTTTGTGTCATTATTTTAGAACCTCTACCTAATATCCATACAGTAGGTAAAGTACCTAATACAGATTCAGCTGTACCATAACCAACAGATCTCATAAACATTTCACCTTCACCATAGTCTGTACCATAGTATTTATTAGAATGTTCTAGTCTCATCCACTCTTGACCACCAGAGTAAGTACCAACAACATAAGGCGCGTATGTACCACCACTAGCTATTATCGATGCTAGTATAGGTATTTGCTTTGACATCTCTGCCATAAAAAATTCACCAAAGTTACCATCACTAAAAGCATCTTCAAACTTTATATCTCTTTGATAATCTTCTCTAGCTTCTTGTGACCAACCATAATAATCAGCTGCTGCATCGTCCACAATATCATCTAGTAATATAGACGGTAGCCCAACACCAGGAATAAACCTAGCAAGTTTGTGAGCCATATATGCACCACCAACTAATATATCAGTAGTACCTAAAGCAATATTAGCTCCAGACTTACTCCATACATCATAGTCTCTTCTTAATAAATCCCATTGAGCTTCTCTATCAGCAACCTGATCAGCTGAAGCATGAGCTTCTCTTTGTAAGCTATTTGCTTCTTCTATAAGATCAGCATGTTGTTGTGAAAAGTTTATAAAGTTTAAGTATTGATCTTTAGGTGTTATCTTGCCGTTAGCTAATTGAATTACTTCACCTTGATAATCATCTGGAAAATCCCATGTTTGATTTGGGTTTTGATACCAATCAATATAACCTTCCATAAACTTTTGTTTTTCAACAGCTTCGTTTAGTTTATTTTCTGCTAAAACACTTTTCTTTATAGATTCTTTTTGAGCTTTATCAGATTCTTGAAGATTATAAGCTTGCATTATACCCTGCGTGCTTTCAGGTTGACTATCTATAAATTGTTCTAATACATATGCTTTTTTCTCAGTTATATCTTGCGATCTCATATTCATTGCTGTAAATTTCTTTACATCTTCTTCTGTAAACTCATAGTCTGAGCTTTCAGATCTCGCTGTTAACTGTTTTCTTGTTGCTTCTAGTTCAGCTTCATATGGTTGATAATCGTACTCTACAACGCTACTACCGGTTACAATACCTGTGGTAGGCGAAGCATAACCACCTGATGTTCTTTTTCTTTTTTCTGTATCAAATATACTTAAATCATAAGTACCTGTAGTAGGATCGTATTTATATTTTTCATTTATAGCTGTTATATCGCTATCATCAATCTTAGCACCACCTTCTAAATGACTAGTGTTATATATTTCAGATACAGTCTTGTATTCTTTTATATATGTTTCTTCTGATGTAACTGTTACACCTGATCTAGGTAGTTGTGTTGTTGTCTGTCTAGTATCTTGTATACCTATTTCTGTATCACCTATATTAGCTTGAGCAGCTAAAGTACCTTCAACATCAACACTGTGTTCTTTTATAAACTTTTTTAATTTTTCATAATTTCCATCTATATGTGAGTAAGGAGTACCATCTTCATTTTTCATGTATGGATCTATATCAAACATACCTATATCTAGTTCTAGCTTGATACTATTTTCACCATCAGGTGAAGTTACTCTAACAGCATCTGTAGATGGAAAACCTGTTGAGCTAGCCCATACAGTTGCTTCTTCAAATTTAAAGTCTGGAAAATATGATTTTAGGAGTGATACAGCTTCTTCCTCTTCAATGTTATCAAAGAGTTCTCTACGTTTAGCTGTTCTTTTGTTTATCAGGTTTTCATCTTGTAATTCTTGTTCACCTGGTTCTAGTTCGAAGGCATCGAACATTTGATCTGAAGGATCTGGAGTGTTTGGATCTAATGCAATAGGCTCTGGCTCTACATACTCAGGCACTGTGTTATCCACGACATTATTGTCTGTGTCAGCCTCGTTTGGAAGAGCTAATTCATAGTTATAAGAGTCTAAATACTCATCTAACGTAACACCTAATTCTTTAGCTTTACTTTGAGCTTGCTCCTTCGCAATAGGCTCGCCAGTAACGCTTGACACGTAAAAATCTGACATACTAATTTATTTTATTTTTTTATTCAAAAGCTTTTCAAGTCTATCCATACTGTAATTTTTGTATACAGTACCAGATATTCTGTCTTTAAAATTAAATTTAGGATTACCTTTAGCATCAACGCCTCTAAACCTAAACTCAGTATATTGGTTAATTTCGTTATCTAACATTAAATTGTTTATTTCATCTTTTAAATAACCAAAAGCTTTACTTTTATCCTCTTCACTCATTGTTGCAAAATCAGTACCTTCTTCAAGACCTTGTGATACTAAATACTTATTCATATCAAACTGACCAGCTGAATAAAAACTACCAAACGAAGAGAAGAAACCGTCACCACCACCATCACCACCATCAGGGTTTTTAGCGTTAAAACCATTAGTTGCTTGAGTGTCTAAAACATTTATATAGCTGCTTGTTAAATCTGCTTTTAGTTCTTCCATTGCCTCAGCAGCCATCATAGGATCATCACCTTGTATTATCTCAACTAATTTTTTATATTTAGGATCTTTAAAATCTAATAAACTTTCATTAGGAGTTATTAATGGATCAAAAGCTAATGACAACACGCTTTCTGTACCACCTTTTCTTAATACTTCTTGAAAGTTATTACTATATTTTAATTTATCAGGACCTGTTAGCTTTACACCTTTGTCAAATATACCTTGTGATTGACTTATTATATTGCTAGCATTAGTATAGTCAGCATTAAAATAATCAGGAAACTTATCATAAGCAGTAAAGCCCATGTCTTGATTACCAAAGTTTAAAGTACCATTTGATATATCTAACTGTAAAGAATTAGAATATAAATCAGCATTAGCATGTTCATTAGCACTATCACTCATTATAGATATACTACCTTCTAAACTATCTTCAGCAAAGTCTTGAGCACCTTGGTTAAAGTTTGTCCATGCTTTTGTTAAGCTACCGCTTGGACCTAGCTCTTGTTCTATTTGAGAAGCTTGCATTCTTAACTCTTGATACATTGGATCACTCATGTTACCACCTTCCCTCATTCTTTCTATCTGTAATTCTATTTGACCTTTTTCTCTAGCTTTATTAAGTATATAGTCTTTCATCTGAGCTTTGTAAGCATCAGGAACTAACCCCATGTTAAAATCAACATTACCACTATCAATAGCGGTTTTCATTTTTTGTTCTGCTTGAAATTTTTGTAACTTATTAAAATTTGTTCCACTAGGACTTGCGCGTCTACTTGCAGCTGATAAATCTTTAACAGTAGCTACATAGTCACCTGCATAAGCGCCATAATTTTTATGACCTGAAAAACCTGATCTTTTTTGTGTATTTTGTGTTGCCATTTTATTTATTTTATTATCCTAATTGACCAGTTAACACAGCTTCACCAGCAGCTCCAGCAGCTTCACCCATTTGGCCAATGCCTCCGTATATAGCTTCTGTTGCTTTTGCTCTTGCTGCTTTTGCAGCACCTAATCTTTGAGATGATTGATCAAATAAGAAACTTTGTTTATCTAAGCCCATTTGTCTAGCTTGTGTAGCTCCTGCTAATTCAGATGATTGAAGTGCCATATCACCTTTAGCAGCTGCCATTTGGTTAGCGCTTTCTTGTTGAGCAATACTAGCAGATGCAGCAGCATTTTGTTGCGCACTTTGATTAGCCATAGTTTGAGCTAATGCAGCAATACCACCACCACCAGCAGCACCTGCCATACTAGACATAATGTTTGCTTGTGAAGCTTGATTTTGTTGTGCTTGAAACTGTGAGGCTTGTTGATTTACAGTTAAATCTTCATAGGCGTTTTCTTGATTAGCATATAAGTTAGACGTGTCAAAACCAGCCATACGCTGTTTTGCAGCATCAAATTCTCTTTTAGCAGCTCTTTCTTCTCTTTTTCTTTTACCACTACCTATAATACCACTAGCAATACTAGTTAAACCGCCTACTGTTCCACCTATTGCATCTTTTATTAAACCCATTATATTTTTTTAATTAAGTTATACATATATAATCACATATTATTTACTACTTTCAACTATCTCACTGTTTACTGCAAAAATCTCAGCCTCTGAATCAGAAGTGTTAACAAACTCAACTTCAGCGTAGTAACCAAGTAAACTTGACATATTAGCTCTAGCATCCTTACTAAACATGATAAAACTAGCACTAGTTGGTCTAGTTGTTGTAGCATCTATAAACACCTGCATTTGATTAGCTGTTGTTAAAGTACCACCCATTGATGTTGGTAAATCAGTTACCATACCCATTTCTACAAAAGCATTTGAAAACGCTTGCGTAGGGTTACCACTTTGATTTTCACTAAAAGCAGGATTTGTACTAGCATTACCAAGTTGAAAATCATTGTCTGTTATAACATGATCTTGAGTTGTCATATAGTAAGCTACATCACCTATTTGCAGTGAATCGTTTAGTTGATTATTAAAAGTTAAAGTTAATGTTGCCATATTTTATTTTTTAACAAGTTACCGCATTACTACCAGATACCGAATCAGCCATGCTGTTATAGTATGTGTCACCACTTACATAAGCTGTAGGTACACCAGTTGAAGCAGCTCCTTTTATTTGACCTCTAAAGTATTCAGTACTATTACAACCACCAGCAACTGTTCTCCATCTAACCCATTTGTTAGTTAAACTACCAAAGTTCATACAAGTTACAGCTAAATTACCAGCGGTACACGTTTGCGTTGCGTGTATGTAATGAGTACCACTGTATACACCGTTGTTGTTATAAGTATCTAATTCAAATCTAGCAACACTACCACCACCACCACCTGGTGCAGAAGCAACTTGACATGTAATTGTAGCGTTACCACTATCTTCAAAACCATCGTTTGTTTTGAAAGTAAATGTTGTATTACCAGAAGTACCATTGGCTGGTGTAAAAGTTAATGAACCTGTTGCACTGTTTAAATTACTTATAGTACCATTAAGAGGATTTTGAACTATTGCGTAAGTTATTGTATCACCTTCAGGATCTGATCCTGTTAAATTTATAGTTGTAGCTGTGTTATGATCAATTTGTCTAGTAGCAGGATTAGCTACAGGCGCTTGATTTACAAAGTTATCTATATTTAAAACACTTTGAACAGGTGATGTTGTTCCTCCTTTTAATGAAGAGAAACCACCTGAACTACTTGCTATTGTTAACGTAGCAGTACCATTTCCAGTAGCATTTAAACCTAATATTTCAAACTCAGTACCACCGTTTGCGCTAGACTGAGTGTTTGTAAAATCATTTGTTGTTCCAGTTATTGTTGCTGAGTTACTAGCTAAATAGTTTATATCATCTCTAAAAACAGGTTGTCTTCTTAAAAACATATTTTTACCGCTAGAATGTACTACGGTCATTGATAAATCTTTTTTACCAAAAGCATTACCAAATTTATCAACATTTTCACCATGACCAACAGATATAACATTGTTTGTTTCTGTTATAGTTAAAGCACCTACTGATGAAGTACCTGTTACTGTTAAAGCAACGTTTGGCCTTTGAGTCATTGGTATAACAAAAGGATCATTATTGTTAACATTGTTTAATGCAGTGTTAGTTGCTGGTGATGTACCACCTTTAACTTTTATATCATATGTTTGGTTTGCATTAGTACCGTTATCTAAAAATGATACTATTGTTTCAAAAAACCCATCACTCGGCATTGTTATGTTAGCACTATAAACCTCACTACCAAAGCTAGTCCATGTGTCATTTATTACATTGTAATTTTTACCAGTACTAGATCTGATACATATTTGAATTGAACAACCACTATTACCATACACTCTTAATGTTCTTTCTGCAGGACCTTTTAATGGTAAATTACTTTGATCTATTGTAACACCTGATACTAAGTTTGCCGCAGCATCAAAAGCAGCGACAGCACCAGAGTTTATATCTATTACGTGTCCAGTAACAAATGCTTCTGGAGTTTTAAAAGTAACTACTACTTTATATTTTGTAACTCTACCAGCACTCCAAGCAATCTCTGTTATAGATGATTCGTAGTTATCGTTGTATGGAGATGCTGTTGGTGTTACTGTAGGTATACTTGTAAAGTAAAAACCATTATTAGCTTCGTAAAACTGAGTAAATATTTCTGTTCTATTGTTAAATGTATTTGAGCCAGAATACACTTGGTTAGTAGTTGCTGTTACAGGGCTAGCTGTTATGTTTGAATTAATCTTTTGAACCCAATGCCCAGCAAAAGTCCAAGGTCTTGCTTTTTTATCTACAGCAGCTCCATCAACATTTATTGTAAAAGTTAAATTAGCATCAGCAACAAAACTATCATCGTAATCACATGTTACTGTAACCTTGTTATCATCATGATATGGGTTGGCGTGGCTATTACCAAGAGTTATACTAGATATTCCAGTTGGAGGTGATGCTTTTGTAAAATCAGCAGCAGCAACAACAAAACCAGGATCTGGTAATATAGTTAATACTTGGTTAGCAACACCTGTTAGGTTATTACCTTTAGTAACATTAATCGATGATGAATTTATTGTACAGTTAGTTAATGCCATTAGTCGTTATTTTCAATTATGTTTATTTCAACAGTGATTGGTCCTTGAGTATCAGCTATAGTTGCAAAGTTACCTATACCTTGAACATTAAACTCTTTACTATCTAAGTTTAATAATGTAGTAGCGTCACCTTTTATATAGTTGAACCATTTACCTTCTTTTTCTATAAACTCAGGTATAAAACCACTTTGTTTATCTGACACAACGTTGTCTACATACCAACCTGGTGTTTTACCTGGTCCTATGTTATATAATAAACCATCTGTGTCTTTAGAATCTGATATAATTCTACTTTGCGTACCTTCGTAACTTATAGTTTTAAAAGATTTTATAGTGTTAGGTGAATCATTAAGTATTAATTTTAACCTTGATCCTTCAAAGTTAGAAGTACTAGCGCTATTATATCTATATTGTGCACTGTAAAAAGTATTTCTTATAGGGTTATTGTGTTTATACATTTGACCATCTTTAAAACTATAATATATATTGTTTAATGATAATGCAAATTCAGGTATAAATGATTTTCTACTAGGCCAACCTGTTACTTGTTCTTTAAAACTTACGGTATCTTCACCACCTCTACTACTGCTACTAACCATTGTTAAGTTATAAAGACCCTTGCTGTCATCATAACTGCCTATTAAGTTATCATATGTTGCTAGGTTGTCTCTAAAGTAATCTACCATACCATGAGTTGATATAGGTGTTAAACCGTCTCTAGATAACCTTAAAACAACTCCTCGAGCACGATCAGTAAAGTATGATCTAAAACCATAGTTAGCAAAGCTTTCAGGGTTTTTACTTATACCAAACTTACCAACATATGGCATTGATTGTCCTAAAACTCTATTAGTAGCTGTTAATTGTGGATTACCACCAGCTTCAAATAAAGCATCTTTGTTAGCTAAGACCTTTAGTATTTTATCTTCACAGCAAACTGTTAGATCTGTATCTCTTTGATGTAATTTTTGTATTGATCCATATTCTGGATTTATATCTTTTGTAATAGCTTCAGCTATTATAAACTGGTTTGTTCTGTTAATACCACTTGTAGAATTGTATATACCAGAAAATATTAAACCATTTTTCTTGACCTCTTCTTTGTATTGCTCAGCTAGTGGAGCTGAAGCTTTAACACCTTTAGCTATAGTCATAGTGTTAAAATCATCTCTTATTCTATTTGATTCTACACCATTACCAAAACTAAAGCAATTAGAGTAATCTAAATTTTTAGCTAAACCATGATCTGCTATAGGAAAAGCTTGACTTGCTTCATAATATAAATCTAAATCTATTGCTTCTTTAGGCTCTGTTTCCCATATAGCTGGATTTTCTGTACTAAAAGTATTATCATCGCTGTACTCTTGTAGTATTTCCATGTTACCAAAAGTACTATTAGAAACATCTTGTTGGAAATCAAAAGCTGCAATTGGTTTATCTAATTCCATAACCATAAACAAACCTTTGTTTCTAGCCCAGTCATCGTCAGACTCAAAAGCTTTATCAAAAAATCTTACACCAACTCTAGCGTGATGCTTTATTTTATATACTGTTCCATCAGGATCTTCTGTAAATCTAAACTTAGTACCTTGAGTACACAATGCTTTTGCAAAGTTAATATGTAAACCTTCGTCTGTGTTACCAACTTTTTCTAAGCTTCTTTGTGTGTGAAACATTATAGCTATGTAATCTCTACCAGTAACTATACCACCAGCAAATGGATCAGGTAAGTTATCTGATTTATTAGAACCACTAACATTACCTTGATTATCAACCGTTACTTGTGAGTGTTTAGCCATTAACTGTAGTTTACTACCTTTAACTTTACCTTTTATTGAATGAAAATCTGTACAGTTGTTAATCCAAAATCTAAACTCAGAACCTCTTTCCCATATATCACCTAATCTAGAGCTACTACAAGCTCCAGTTCTTTTATATATACCTTTTGATTCTTTTACTGAGTAATTACCTTCGTTACCTGTTTCTAGTATTTTTTCTTGTAACAATGCATCTCTATATACTTTAACAAAAAATCTACCTGTAAACTCAGCTTTTCTTTTTATTTCTGTTCTAGCTATTTCAAGCTCCATACCACTAACACCACTATTAAAGTTACCAGTTGGAAAATATTGTTTTACATCTTGTCTAAACTTTTCTTTTAAAAGAAATCTATATTCATCATCACCACTACCACTAGAATTTATATTTAAACTTATTGAAGCTACATCATAGTATTGTGATATACCACTAGAAGCTTTTATTCTTATACATAAATCAGATGCTGATAGTATTTCAGAGTTTTCACCAAACCTTGATTCAAAGTCATCTTTATCAATATCTACTGTAGTACCATCTGGTATTGGATAACCATCTGAAGAAAACTCGGTTGGTATCGTACCATAAGACACTTTTGTTTCTTTTAACTCTGTAGGTGCATTATTTTCTATAGCTATTACTTTATACTTAGCAGCCTCAGTAACAAACTCTTCACTATCGTGTCTTTTCTTTAATATTAAAAAAGTTTCTTCGTCAATTTTATTTCTTTCTGATGAAGCAAAACTTAACCACACATTACCATCTTCAGCATCGTACCAACGATCCATAGCTAAGTTATAATATTCGTTAGATGTTTCTTTTATAAAAAACTTATATGTTGTAGCAAAAGCTGGCGCTGGGCTTGTCATAGCTACGGTAATTTGATTAGCGTTAGGCGCATCATCTTTAGGTAATAATATACTTCCAGTATCATCAGCTTGCACAGGTGTTTCTCTACCATAAGCATCTCTATATACTATACCTACTTGATATGTTCTTTGTGACTTTAATGATTTGTTTGGAAAACCTACGTTAGAAGTAGTTCTTATATTGTTAACGACATCAAATTCAGGTGATATATCTACTCCTCTATCACTAATTAAATCAAAGTTCTGTGTATAATTACCATACACTATTCTGTTAGCAACAAGTTCTTGAGCTTGAGCTTTTAACGGAACACCATCAAAAGGTCTTAACAATTGGTTTGATTCAATTGTTTTATATATCATTTCACTTTCTAGCTCATAAGAACCAGTACCTGTCCACTGTTTGTCGTTATACTTAATACTTTTTACAACGTAAACATTACTACCATTTTCTTTTTTAAAACATATATCAACCTCTTCAACTTGTTTAGGTATGTCAGAAGGTATAAAGTTTGTTATTTTTAAAGAACGTAGATCATTAACCATACCTAAGTTATAACCTTGAGCAGGATCGTAACTAAATTCTTTAGGTAAAAAAGCTACTTCACTAAATGGCGAGAACGTTGAGTATTCACCATCTTTATATTTATATCTATAAGAAAATCTAACAAACTCTTTTTCAAACAAAGGATCATCTTGTTTTAACACAACTTCCCATGTTGTTGCTACTGTTGGTGTAGTTGAGCCTATTGATAATATTCTACATTTGTATGTGCTACCTTGTGGTTGACCAGCTTGTACCACAAGTCTTAGCTCATATTCATCATCAAAACCATTTGCATCATCACCAGCTCTTAATATAAGTACATCACCAGGTATATATGTAGGAAAGTTGTTTAACACTAAATCAACAAGATCACCAACACTTTTTAAGTTACCAGATCCATCGCTAAAATCAAAAGTAACAGTTGATGTTGTTATACCAGTAGCTCCATTAGATGTAACACGTTTTGTGTTAGCCATTGTTAACGTAGGTTCTACATTAGGTCCTTTCTTAATAACAGTTACATCTTCTTCTGTAAAAGCGTATGAATCAGAAGCTAAATTGCTTTGAGGAAGTAAAACTGTATGCGTGTTAAAATCCGTACTACCAGCTTTAAATTTTTCTATATTAATTACTTTTGGTTCAGACTTGTTATCTGTAAAAAATAATAAGCCGTCAATTATATTAACAGCTGTTATTTTAAATTCGTTAAGTCTTGAGAAACCAAAAACATTATTCTTATCAACAACAACGGGTGTTACTTGACCAGATATTTGGTCATACTCTGCTATTGCATCTACACTGTTACCATACAAAAACCAATATATCTTTTCATTTTCTGTATCTGCTATACCACCTACACATTTCGAACCAGCTATACTCACCTCTACACTGTAAGCTAAATTATTACCTAATATGTTTGTAACCGCGCCAACGTCATCACCGTCAGCACCAGACACCTGTATATTTAAAGCATCTCTATACTGACCATTAGGCAATAACCTCTCATCGAGGTCTTTATTCATTTTCCCCGCGGTAAAAGTGTGTTGTATTTCCGGCATTGTTTAGTGTTTTATAAATTTCGATTTACCTCTCATTACTTGAGCTAACTCTTCAGATTTAAAATTAGATAATCTTAATTTAGCCTGTCTTATAGCTGCAAATCTTTCTTTCTTAAATCTTTGAATAACATATTCAGGTACAGCTTGTTTTACAGATAATATAGCGTGTGCTACCCATTTATATAATGCTTCTTCAGCAAACTTGTGTATTATTTTTTCTTCTTCAGTACCAACACCATCACTTATATATTTTAGTACTACTGTTTTTTGATTCATTGTATTACTAAAGTGTATATAACCTCTAACACCATCTATATAGTATACACCATTTACCTGAGCGTTTTCAGGTTCTAAACCATATCTTTTACCTTCAGCTGTATCAAAGTCATTAATATCATATCTCATGTCAAGATCACTATTAGCTTGACCACTGTTGGCTTGATACCTAGCCCACTCAACAGAATCACCTGCTTCCATTATAGAACCATCTTCATTAAATAAATAATTAAAACTACCGTCTTGTAGTATGGATCTAGGGTTGCTAGTTTTTCTTGCAGGTTGTAAAACTCTTTCAATACCATTATTATCTATATAACATACTTTAACATAGTTAACATAGTCGTGAGGCAGAGCCATTTTTAAACTTGGTGGTACTTCTATCTCTTGTGATTTTTCTGACTTTAATGTATCATAGCTAAGTTCCTGTAAACATCTTTGAGCATGAAATAATACATCAGCTCTCTTTACCTTACCTATTATTTTATCTTCACCAACGTAAGAAAACAAAAAGTTATTTACAGCATCTTGTAATGTTATATATTGATAGTTACCTAAGTCTTCGCTAAACGTTGTTTGTCTAACTATTATTATAACACCATTAGCTGGTGCTGTATCAAACACTATACGACCTGAGTTACTACCAGTAGCAGTATAAACATAAGTGTTAGTGTTTTGTTCTACACCATCTATAAATATTTGAAAGTCAGCCTCAGTAGCTGGTAAAGGATCAAAGGTTAATCTAAACTCATTACTAGATCCAGTTATACTACCATTAGCGTTTTCAAATGTCTGCTGGTTAGCATAATATTGTTCATTAGTTCCTGTTAATAGTGGCATATCTTATTGTTTTTCTTGTTGTGTGTTTTGTGCTTCTTCTTGAGCAGCTATTTGATATAGATCAGTTTGCTTGATTTGTATACCAGCTAGTTCTAATATCTTTATAACTAACTCAGTTTCTTCTGACGCATGTAGTTCAAAATTTGCAGAAGTGTTAGCGTTGTACAATGCAGATCCATTAGCTGTGTTTATAACATAACCCCAGTTGACAGCTCTTGGTCTAGCTATATAATTAAAAAATATATCTGTTTCTACAGTTATAGTTGGAAAGGTTTGAAAAGTTTGTTCTGTTAATTGTACATAACACGGTCGTGTTACGGTTGGTGCTATTAATGGAGCGTTTTGTATATGGTGAATTTGATTTTGATTTATTTTTTCTATTTCAATATAATCACCTTTGTATTTATAATATACCTCACCCATTCTGTAGTATGCTGGCCAAGTACCAATACCTGCAGCTGAAAGATCTGTTAATGCTGCTCTGAATCTTTCAAATATATCTACTTTTTCATTTATTAAATCTATCATATCAGCATAAGTAGTATCATTACCTGATATTCTACCAAACTGATTTAGATCATAAAAATATTGCTCAAATATATCCATCTGAGCTTGGTTGGCAAATAGATTAAACTCCTGAGGCGTAATATATCCTCTTTGCTCTTTGTTAGCAATTGCTAATACTCTTTGATAAACTGTGTTTATATTTACTGCCATAATTTCTTTTTTATAGTAAGTGGTCACCTATAGAGATGACCACCTCTATAAATGATTATTATTTTAATCTTTTTTCTAATGTTTTAAGAACCTCTAGTCCTTCATCAGTTTTTAGCCAAGCGGCTAACGCTGAATATGGATGTTCTTCAAATGGTACTGTAAATAGTTTTCTACCGTTACTTGCCCATGTGAATTTTCTGTTGTCATTAGATAATTTGATAATATCAGCTTCAACTGCTTTAATACCAACGTTTCTAAGTTGAACGTTATCATCTCCAGCTAGTTCAATAAATGCAGAAGGTTTTCTTTTTGCAAACATCAAAGCATCTCTTTTAATTTCCTTGCTTGACATTTTTCTAACCTTACTACCTAATTCAACTCTCATTATTGCTTCTAAGTCGTCTATTTCTAATTTCTTAGCTAAACTTAAAGCGTTAAACTCTAACTCAATTGCATCGACTTGATTTGTTGCTATTTCAACAGGTTTATACTCAAAGAATAACGTTCCGTTTAATGGATGTAATTCTAAGAATTTAATCAGGTTAGGTTTAGTTTCAGGAACAATTAATTTTCCTGATCTAAATGAAATATGACCTAATGTTGCAACACCTTTTTGTTCTTCAACGAAAGGTGATTTTTGGTTAGTTGCATACCTTAATTCTTGTTGATGTCCCTTTTCTTTATCAAAATGAAGTAAAGGTTTTCTTCTTGTATGCTTTGATTGTAGTGTAACTACAGGTGGCTGTTGAGCCCCTTTTAATAAATATACTTTGTCCATGATATAATATAATTTAATAGTTTATAAAAATAAAAGCGTAGGGAGCCGAAGCTCCCTTTGCTTTTAATAATGTGATATTATTGCTTCAATAATACGAAGTTATTCGCAGCTTGAACACATAAACATCTTTCTGAAAGGAAGTTTACAACCATTTCATCAGCGTCACTTGTATAGCTACCACCAACTGATCCAGTAATCCAAGATTTGAATTTTCTGTCATCAGCTTCAGAAGCTCTATATCTTACGTGTAAGAACGGTCTAGATATATTTTTTCCAAGATTTTCATCATAAACAGTTGAAGTACCAGCAGGTACAATAACTCCTTCTACGTCACTTACTAGTCCTCTTGTTACAGAGTCATTTAAGTATTTCCAGTCAGTTTTGTAGAAGTCATAAGAACCTCTTCTGAAACCAGAGAAACCTAAATTAAGCGCCATATCCTCATCGTTGTTGAATACACCGTAAGATGATCCACCAGCAGAAGCAGAGTTAATTGAAGCTAGCATGTTGTCAATTTCTAGAGACGTAGCTCTATTTAAGAACATCATGTTTTCTTCAATAGCACCTTGCTTGTCCAATTCTTGTAGAATTGTATCAAACTCAGTTAAACCACCTTGAGCGAAAGGAGCAGAACCAGCTACCTGATCAAAATCAGTTCCAGTCCATACTAATCCTCTTGCATTTAAAGCAGAGAATAATCCTTGAGTACCACCAACCGCGAAGTTGCCAGTTCCTTGGTATGTATGTCCAGTAGGCATATTTACTTGCTCACCTTCGATCATTACCATTTCCATTTGATCCTCAAATCTTAATCTAGCTTCATGCTCAGATTTTAAGTACCATAAATAACCAGAAGCACCGTTTTCAGTTGTAACTTCAACCCAACCAATTTGAGCAGTGTCAGAACCAGAGATTCTGTATCTGTCTCTCATGATAGTAGGTCTGTTGCTAAACTGAGTAAACTTAGCATCCATAGAACCAGCTAAACCGCTAGATCCTTTCATGTATTCAGTACCGTAAACAAAGATTTTCACGTCTTCAGAATTACTAAAGTTAACGCCACCAGTGTTTGCACCAGCATCGTTATTTCCTGATAATCTTCTTTGTGTGTAAGGAGCAACTGTAATATTAGCAGTACCACCGTTATTAACTACTAAACATTTTAAAACTTTAGTACCAGCTAAGTTAGAAACTACGATAGTATCGTGGTTTTTGATTAAGCTAGTTCCATCAGCTTCTAATGGAATAGTAATTGAATTACCGTCAGCATTGTTAATGTTTGCAGACTCTCCTGTTACTTCGTCGCTATATGCAACGTGTAGTCTTCCTTGCTCCGACCAAATTACTTGATCTGAAGCCATTGGCATTTCAGCTCCTACCATTTTTAAGAAACCAGAGATTGTTCTCTTTCCGTATCTTTCTACTTCTTTTTCGTAGATTTCTGGTAAAAATTGTTGTGCGAATGTTCCGCCACCTGATGCACTATCAAATGATAAATAGTTATCATTATATACATCTTGTGTAGGACGCGGAGTTAAATGTGCTAAGTAAGCACCTGAACTCGAAAAAGGCATAATTTTTAATTTTTAATTGTTAAACTTATTTTTTAATTTTAACTCTAAGCTTGTTAGCATTATCACCAGTGATCGCTCTTACCTTCATACCTCCAGCTTCAACTTGTCCAGTAAACTGTTGTCTTGGGTCCATATTTACATTTTTCGCCTTGGCAACACTTTCTTTCATAGCATCTGCTTTACCTTGTTGGTAAAAATGATTTGCTACCGCATCTGCGTTCATAGCAGTAAATAATGATTTATGATAAGCCTTAGCATTATCCATTTCGTTGTTTTTATTCAAAAACGGTTTTACAAAATTATTGATATTGCTTTGGTTATTTTTAACCTTATCTACGTCTTTAACATTGAACCTAAATCTTTTTTCACCAATACTATATTCAAAACCTTTGAATTGATCAGTAAAAACTTCGTTAGTTTTCTTATTAAAAACATCCGATCTTTGTTGAACACCTTCTTGCTCTTTGTTATACCTATTGAAGAAATCTACAGCTTTTTGTTGATCTGAAGTTAACTTAACTCCGCTTTTAATTTCCGCATAGTACTTGGATTTTAAACCTTCCAAATGGTTCTTAGCATCAGCAACTTGCTCTTTCAATGCTAATTTCTTTCTACGAACATCTTTTTCTTCATCAACGTCTTCGTTGTAAGAAAAACGATCTTCCATAACAAAACTAATTTCATCATCAGTAAGATGTGGTTTAGTTTGTTTGTAGTATTCTCTTAATAATTGATTTTCATCGTAATTATTATAGTCTTGATTTAATCTAACGTATTCTTCAAGACTTCCACCAGTTTCACTCATAAAGTCTACAACTTTTTGAATATTTTCCGGTAAAGGATCTCCTGTTTGTTTAGCTTCTTCAATAGCTTCAACAACTTCTTCTTTTGTTTCTTCTACTTTCTGCTCAACAACTTCTTCATCAGTTATCTCCTCAACAACGGGTGTATCTTCTACCTCTGTTGTTTCTTCAGGAGTAACCTCTTCTTTAACTTGTTCTACAGGTTCTTCTTTTTTACTTAAATCAACTTTAGCAACATCATCTTTTGGTTGCTCTTCTTTCTTTTCACTTAAATCTACTTTTGATATTGTAGGTTCTTGTGAGGTAAGTTTTTTAGGTTTAGTAGCTTTCTTTTTAGCAGGTGCTTTCATATTGCCACCCTCTGATTCTACTTGTTCGTTAACTTCCTTTGCTTTTGTTTTGGTTGGTTGAACTTCTTCAACTACCTTTTCTTCTTTTTTATTAGCCATAATATAATATTATAAAATTAAACAAATTATCTAGGGATAAACTGTCCTAGATCAAAGCCTGTGCCTAAGTTATCATTACCTGTAGACTCAAACTTTTTAGGTGGTTTACCACTATTTCTTTGGTCGATTAGCTCAGATTGTTGACTAGCTTGTATTCTAGTTCTTTCATCTTTACGATCTTCCTTGTATTTTTCTTTTTTATCGACCTTTTCTTCTTCGATACCTTTTAACTGCATGTTAAGTTGAAACTCATAAGCCATTAGTGATTTTTTAAGTTTTGCCTCTTGCATCATTTTTTGTGATTCAAGTTGAAACTTACCTTCTTCTAACTGTAATTGAGACTGAACAATAGCTTGATTCTTTTGAACTTCAGCCTGTGCAGCTACTTGTTGAGCTTCTGCATTTGCTTTAGCTTGTGCTTCAATGTTTTGTTGCTGTATCTCTTGATCTTTCTTTTGTTTCTTCTTTCTTCTAATCTTTAACAATTGATTAGCTAGCTTAACATTTTTAATCATTCTAAGATCAACAGCATCTTCTAACTCTATACTTTGTTGAGTTAAAGCCATTTGAATATTGTTTTCTAGTAACTGTTTTTCTTCTTCATCTGGTTCTAATTCAATAAATATACCAAAGTCATATAAATGTAAGTTAGCCATTTCTTCTAACGTTGCTACATTATGAGAACCTATTTGTTGTATAAATGCTTCTTTTGTAGGTGAGTATTCAATAATATCAGATATTCTTAACGATACACCTTCAGCTGTTTCAGCTGTTAAAAATAATCCTGCTTGTAATATATGTCTCGTAGCAGTGTTACTATTTGCAGCAGCTATTTTTTGTACACCAACTAGTGATTTCGCGTCTGGCGTGCTAGCATCCCTTGCTTCATTTAAACCGGTGACATCTCTTATCATTTGAAGATAATAATTATAAGTCTGAATTAATGACTGTAGTTTTGCACCACCTGCCCCAGATTGAATTTCTTGAATAGGAATTTTTCCTGGGTTCATATCACCTTCCGATGTCATAGATCTACCTATAATCGAACCTGTTTGGAAAAACATGTTCAAAGCTTCCTGTGGATTATAGTTAGTACCATTACCTAAATCTATTTCCGCTAGGCCATCAGCATCCATATATATGCCGTCAGGTACCATTCGCGATAACACTTGTTGTAGTTTTAAATGGGTTATTTGTATCATATCAGCAAAACCTGTAATTCTACCAACTAATGATTCAATTTTACCCTTGTACATTCTTGGAGCAACTATATTGTAGTTCATTTTAACTTTTGTATAATCACTCTTAGGTCTTAGCATATTCTTAGCTAGTTCCCATTTTATTAGCTTATCTGTGCCTAAAATCATAGCGCCTTCGTAAAGCACTTCAATTTGTTTTTCTAGTTTACCAAATCTTTGTTCTAACTCTATATCCATTACAGGATCAAAGCTTTCATCTTTAACAATAATTTTAGCAGCACCTGAAGCTGTTTCTTTTACTTTATAAATTTCTTTAGCATATGTTTTCCAGTTAAAGTATAAAACCTGAACCATATTCTTATCTAACTCATCAAATTGCATTGATGAAGTATAATGTCCTGTTTTCCTTAAACTTTGACCAGCTATTTCTTCTAGTTCACCTTGTGTTAAATCAGGAAATTGTTTTACTAATTCATTTACAGGTATTGTTTTTACTTCACCAATATAGTATACATCGTCAAAGTATGGATTTTCTGTATATGAATAAACTAAGTTAGCTGGATTAACATAATCAATTTTAACACCCTCAGATGTAGTAAATGAATTTTTAACAGCACCAATACCTAAAACAGTTAGATCACGGTAAAATCTTTTTCTAGTAAGCTCGTATTTATTACCATTCATTATAGTAGATATAGCTTGTTCTTCTGCTATCTCAACAGCTTGTTTATAAGAAAGCTGCATATGTAATTCTAACTCTTCTTTACTATCAGGTAATTGTTCTTCTGGTGTTTGTATTATATTTACACCAAAAGCAGCTTGAGTATACTCGTTAAGATCTTTATTCTTCATATCGATCATTAAATCCTCCATATAAGCTGTTCTTTTACTAACACCAAAAGGATCTTGTGAGTATGCTTTTATATCATAAACTCTTTCTGCTATACCATTGACTACTATATCTACAAATTTAGGTATGATAGGTACTGGTTTCCAGTCTAAGTTTAAATAGCTTAAGTCACCATTAATTGATAACTCATCTTTATATTTTTGTACAGATTGCTCTCCACGAGCATATAACCTTAACTTATTAAAAGTATCTTGATTGCTAGCAAACCTATAAGTAACGCCGTCTCTTTTAAACCACTCGTCTTCAATAGCCTTAGCGACTTTAAGTCCATATTCTGGACTCATTTTCTCCATATCGCTAGCTACTTGACTAGGAAAATGATCTTTTATTATTGATTCAGCCATATTATTCTGTTATTAATTTTGATAGCGTTCCTTTATTCTTATATTTAGCTATCTTTATATTTAGTTTTGTTGTTTGTTTACCAGCACTCGGACTATATAAATGTCTGTTACAAGCCATAATAGCTAAACCCGTACTTATAGAAGCATCGTGTTTTGTTCTATTATTTATATCAAACTTAGCCCAGTCATTTAATGTTTCATTAAAATATAAGCTACCGTGAGATCCATCGCTCTGTATACCAACATTTTTCTGTATATACATTTCAATAGCAGCTGCATGTGCTTGCTTTATGTCTTCACTTGAATTAGGTATTCCACCTACTTCTTTCTCTGCTACTGATAATTTATTCCAAACTTTATCAGGTCTATTCATTGAGTATGCTCTATAACCTCTACGTTTAAAATAATATAATAATCTTGGTTTGTTGTTCTCAGCAAGTATAGGCATACCATAAAATACACAAGCCATTAATACATCTTCAAAAAATATCTCAGCAGTTTGTGGTCTTGCTATATATTCTAAAAAGAAATGATTTGCAGGTGCATCTTCCATGCTAAACTTAGTTAAACCATGTAAAGCACCTTTTGATCCCATACCGTCAACAGTACCTGATATATCGTAACTATCACAACCAAAAGCACCCATGTGTTCATTACCAGGATATTTTCTACCTCTATCTTCTTTTACATTGTTTTGTAAATGAACTGGTGGTGTCCAGGTTATTTTAAACCTACCTTTTGGATCTGGATAAAACATAACTTTGCTATCTTTTATACCGTTAACCCATTGGAAGTTACCTCTAGTTATATTGTTTTGAGCACCAGCTTCTTCATTAAAATCTATCTGCTCGTATATTCTTGCTAAATTAAATATACTGTTTTGTGTCTCGTCTCTGAAAGCATGTTCTTCAGTTCTTGGAAATTGTCTATAAAACTCGTTTAAAGCATCTCCATCGTGTTTTAAACCTTCAACTTCGTTTTGCCAATGTTCTAATATACCTATATCAATAAAATCACCAAAAGGATCTAATACTTCTTTGTCTGGCGTTTCGAATACAGGTAACCCATAAGAATCAATGAAGCCTTCGTAGTTCCATTCCATAGGTATGAACAAACTATATAATCCCGAGCTAGTCTGTCCATTGCGGTTTCTTTTTGTGACATCTGAATCTCTATAAAGTTTTTTGAAGTTGTCACCGCCTTTATCTAAAGCATTTGATGTTGAACCCATCATACACTTACCAATAACTCTACTACCTAATCGTAGTGTTGTTTTTGTGACCCTCCAGTTATTTAATATATTGTTTGGTCTTTCCCATTTACCACTTTCATCGTGTGCTAGTAGTTTAAGCTTTTCACCATCATAACTATTATCACCAGTGTTTTTCCAGTCAATAGTTGTATCTAGTCCTTGTAAGTCATTATCATTACTACCAGCTTCAATTTTTCTTCTAGTTAACTTACTAGCTGGCACTCTATATGCTAATTCTGTTTTAGGTCGATCCATACCATCTTGAATCGGTTTAAAAAAGAAAGGATAGTTAACTGATATTGGTACAACCTTGTCAGTAAACATCTTCTTTGCGTCAGGACCAGTTTTTGATAATATACCAAACCTAGCATCACTTGATATTGTAGCTTGGTTTACTAATTCACCTGAAGCCATAAACGAAAAACCAGATCGTCTATTTTTAAGATAGCACATACCGTAGCATCGTTTATCTGCTTTGCAACCTTCCCAAAATATATAAAACAACCTATTAGCTTCTCTAAAATCAGGATTACCTACATCAATTTTACTCCATTGTAAATACATATAATGAGTACCGGTAATATAAATTGGTACACCTTTGCTGTAATACCAAAACCCTTCTTCTCTTCGCTTAAACTCTTCGTCTATATAATCTACATACTGATTTTTAAAATCACCTGGATATTCTCTCCAGTCAAATATAGTTTTAATTCTTTGTAATGCTTTTGGTTGATTAGTTATCTCCCATTTGTCACTATCAAACCTATGTACTTTTTTAGGTTCTGGTGGTAAAGCTATTTGAAAGTTTTGTATTTCATATATCTCACCTATTTGACCTGTTTTACTAATTACAACAATATCATGTTCTTTATTATAACCGTATTGCCAAGCTTTTTTCTTATTAAGCCTTTTTATAGTATTTATCTTAATAGGTTCAACAACCTTTATTAAATCTTGTTGGTAAGCCATTATCTAGATCTTCTTTCAGCAAAACCTTTAAAAGTGCTTTCTTTCTTTTCTACAGGTTTATCATTTAATATAGCTTCTTCTTCTTGTATTCTAGTCAATATTACAAAAGCATCGAATATAGCTAGCTTTTTTGTGGCTGCAGCATTTTTTAATCTATCCGCAGATATATCATCATCACTATCAACAATAGGTTCCTTAGCAACCTTAATTAATTCCTCAACTGCCTTTTGCCCAGCTTGGATTATATTCTTCTTCGTCTCCTTTATGTTCATATTTAATTGTAATTGAGTTACTGAATATTCTATAATATAGTTCGCCATCTATAACAAACTCATATTCAGTATTTGGTTTAAAACCTACTAGATCACCTGCTTTTATACCAGCGTCTTGTAGTTTTTTATCAGGATAAGACATAAAACCTATTAAAGGTTCTGTTTTTTCTACGCTTAATGGATCTTTTGCTTTTATTGGCTTTACAAAACAAAAAGTATCGTTTGCAACCCAGCAACAATATCTTTTATATAAAAATATCTGATCGTTCTCAACAAACCACATATCATCTTTATAATATGACTTACTGTTTTTTTCTATACCTTTCATATCTTTCCACCTTCTAAAAACATTGTGATGTACTACAACAATGTCTCCTTTTTTTATTGGTGTTTCAATATTAGCTGGTATTCCAACAACTTTAGCAAACCTATTCACATACCTGTGGTCAAAGTTATCAGTATTAACTATTAACTCTTTGTCACCGACAGGTAGTGTGTTTTGGTATCTTTTTTCGTTTAATGGTTTTACAATATAATTAAATACTGTCTTCATTAATATTCAAGGTTATATTCTACAGATATTGCCATGTTCTTGTTAAAGTCTTTCCAAGGAAGTACTTCATCCGCTTTCTTTATCAATATACTAAACTTAGTTTCTTCTTCGATTATATGTTCAATAGTATGACCTCCATACACTTCTTGACCAACAGCATAATGCATGGCATCGTTCTTATAGTCTTTACCTATGCTTATTTTTCTAATTAAGTGATCCATTTTCTTCAGGTATTTCTTTCAAACTACCATCTTGAATATTAACAGATACTTTACCGTATTTGCTTTCTAATGAAGTTTGTATTACATTTAATTCTGTTTGCAAGCTTCCTAACATTTCAACAGCTTTGCTTTGTTGAACAGTTAACCCACCTATTTGCATTTGTAAGTTATTTATTTGACCTACTTTATCTTGAATACTTTTTAATTCGTCTTTTGTTATTTTTGTTGCTTTTTTTGCCATTTTATTTAATTTTAGTTTACTTTTATATTATTACGCAATTGTCACGCTTTTTACTTCTTTTTTACTTCTGATGCTAAGTACCAGTTTTTATACGTTTCTCTTTTAAACATTATCCACTCTAAATAATCATCTATTTTTTTCTTCCAGTTTTTATCAACTTCAGGATTTATAATACCTGACTTGTAACTTGAGAAACAAAAATTAATAAACTTTTTTGCTTGTACTTGATTTCTAAAAACATGATTATTTATACAATAAAAAGATCCTCTTTGTATATTATTCCAAACATCAATTGGTTGTATCGCTTTACCTAAAACAGCCGCGTAAACAGCACTTTCACTTATGTGTGTTGTATATACGTTTTTAGCTTTTTGTAAAAAGTAATACATATCTGCGTTTCTTGGTAGTATACACTCTTCACCAAAAAAATCTTTTAACTCACCAATAATTTGATGTGTTGTTATTGGATGTGGCTTAAAGTACACATTATCTCCATGTTCTTTTTTAATCCACTTTAGTTTATTTAAACATACATTTTCTCTAACTTTATTAGAACCAGGTAAAACAACTAAATTATCTTTAGCTTCGTATTTTGATGTAACATCATCCCTGTCTGTATATTTATTACTATCATTTTTAACAACCTTGTCAATAAGATAAGAAGCATAATCAACAGTTGGGTAACCAAGTTCTTCCTTATCATACCATGACTCTATCATTTGCTCGTTTCTTAACTTGTAATTTAAAGGTTGTATGTAAAAATTACCAGCATACTCAGTATAACCGAGTGTTTTAAAATATGGCATTTCTTCTGCCATAACATCGTAAGCACATTCAATACCGATCTCAGCACAACGTCTTCTGAAGTAACCTTCTACTTGCTCTAAGTCGTATAAACTTTTGCTTTTTTTGAGTGGACCTATTCTTGAGTCTAACTCTTTTTTATTAAACATTTCCATATAATTAAATTTAATTTATTAGTATTATAATAGTTACACGTTTTTACGCTTTTCTACCTACCACCAGTGAAAGGTGCGTCACCAAGTTGACCAAAGTTATCACCACTACCATCGTACCAGTTTGTGTTAGTTGATCTAGTAGTGTTAAACGTAGTGTTAAACGTAGTCGTTGTTGTGAATGTAGTAACAGTAGCTGTAGTCGTATTAAAAGCTGTAACAGTGCTAGTATTAAACGTTGTTATTGTATTAGTACTTGTATTAAAAATAGTTGCTGTATCTGTACTAGTTTCAAAAGTGGTTACAGTTGCAGTTACAGTATTATAAACAGTTGTTGTAGACGTCGAGGTTACAAATGTAGTCAATGTAGTAGTATTAAATACGGTTGACGTGTTCGTGCTCGTGTTAAATGTAGTAACTGTAGCAGTAGTTGTATTGTAAGCAGTTATAGTATTTGTACTAGTATTAAATGTAGTTACAGTACTTGTACTAGTATTATACAAAGTTGTTCTACTTGTTGCTGTTGTGGTGTTATAAACAGTTAACGTTGTTGTGCTAGTAGCAAACGTGGTAATAGTTTCAGTACTTGTGTTAAAAGCTGTTATTGTAGCTGTAGCTGTATTAAAAGTTGTAGTAGTACTAGTATTAAACGTAGTTGTATACGTTGTAGATGTATTGAACGCTGTTATTGTTGTTGTTTGCGTTTGTGTACTAGTATTAAACGTAGTCGTATATATAGTCGTAGTATCTTTAGCAGTTCCTCTAGTTGTTGTTGTACTAGTGTTGTAAGCTGTTGTGGTACTAAATACAGTTGTTGTACTAGTGTTAAACGTAGTGGTTGTATTAGTACTTGTGTTGTAAGTTGTCGTGAAAGACGTTGTTGTATTTTTACTTGTAGAAAAACTTGTTGTAAAAGACGTTGTATAAGCAGTTATAGTTATAGTATTTGTTGATCTACTTGTGTTTCTATATATTTGATCAGTCTGTAACGTGTTTCTAAATGTTCCATACGTAGTATTAGTACTTCTAGTTGTATTAAACGTAGTAGTTGTATTTTTTGAAGTAAGAGTACTTGTATTAAACGTAGTAGTAGTTGTATATACAGTGGTAGTACTTCTTTGTTCTGTTGTATTTCTACTTGTGCTAAATGTAGTTGTTGTACTGAAAACAGTTGTTGTACTAGTGTTAAAAGCAGTTACAGTTAATGTTGATGTATTAAATGTAGTACTAGTAGTGTAAGTAGTCGTTGTATTTCTTGACTCAGTAGTGTTTCTATTAGTAGCGTAAGTAGTGTTAGTTTGTCTTTCTGTAGATATTGTAGTATTTCTTGACGTTCCAGTACTTCTAGTTGTGTTAAAAGTTGTTAGTGTATTAAATACTGTTGTAGTAGTAGTATTAAATACAGTAGTTGTATTAGTAGAAGTATTAAAATACGTTTGCGTAGAAAATATAGTTATAGTACTTCTTGACTCAGTTGTGTTCCTGCTAGTAGCATAAGTTGTATTTCTATTAGTAGATGTAGATCTAGTGGTATTAAACGTAGTAACAGTAGTTGTACTGGTGTTAAACGCTGTTGTAGTTGACTTTTCTGTTAAAAATACTGTACTAGTAGTATATATAGTAGTAGTTGTAAAAGTTGTGGTTGTATTTTTAGACGTAGAAATAGTTGTAGTTCTAGACGTAGATCTTTGAGTAGCATATGAAGTTACTCTACTAGTAGAAGTAAGCGTACTAGTATTAAAAGTAGTTGTAGTAGAATATATTGTAGTGGTACTTCTTTGTTCTAATGTATTTTTAGAAGTATTAAAAGTTGTATTTCTACCTGTTAAAGTAGAGGTGTTATAAGTAGTGTTAAATACAGTAGTAGTATTAAACGTTGTTGTGGTACCGTAAATAGTTATGGTAGACTTATCTGTTCCTCTAGTTGTATTATAAACAGTAGAAGTAGTATATGATGTAAGTGTAGATTTTGTTGTATTATAAACAGTAGAAGTAGTATATGCAGTTGTAGTTGATTTACTAGTATTTTCATCAGTTGCTCTACCAGATTCTCTACTAGTGTTAAAGTATGTAGTATAAGAAGTTGTTGTTGTTGTGTTAGTACTTCTAGTTGTATTTCTATCAGTGTTGAAAGTAGTGGTTCTACTAGTAGCTGATGTTTCAGTTGTACCTCTATTTGTAGTCACACTAGTATTCCTACTCGTACTGAACGTTGTGGCAGTAGAATATTGAGTAATTGTAGAAAAAGCGGTACTAGTATTAAAACTAGTAACCGTGGCGGTACTAGTATTAGGCATTTCTATATGTTAAATTAATGAATGGACAAATAATTATACTATCATCATCTTTTAATTGAGGCGTATAGTTTACTCTCATTGTGCCAGATGAATTAAATTCACTTACGTCACCGTAGCACTCTATTATAATTAAATCGTATTTTTTAGAATTTTGATATGTTTCAAAATCATCTACTTTTATTACATTTATATCATTATGTAACCAATCTACGTGATCAATCAACTGTTGATCTTCTTCAATAACATCAATACTTGTGTAGTTTTTATTTCTTTGTATATATTCAGGTATTGAACCTAAACCTAAACTAATAACTAAAACATCACCATAAGTTATATTATCAAAACAAGTATTAGCATTACACCCTTCACAATCGTTGAAATATGCAGACAAGCATGGCTCCCAGTTTTCAGCACCACCGGCAGTTACTCTATTTTTATATTGTATAACAGAAACTTCTTGAGTACTACCGTCAGTATTGACAACCCAGTCCTCCTTACTTATCGTAAAGTTATTTCCATCATACTCTGTTATTAAACTTTCATCTATCATAGTTCTTTAATTGGTATTTTATAAATTGAATTATTATAATATGCGTTTTTAGGTGGTTTAATGTTAACATCATAAAACTTAACATCGTCCCAACCCATATTTTCTTTACCAGAGTGATTCCACCAGCTGACTAAACCCTTGTTCATTTTAGCTTCACAAAACTGTTTAAATTTTGGCAAATCATCATCTGCGTATGTATCTATTAATATTACACTATACTCACTATCTTTTACATTTATCCACTTATCTTCGTGTAATATAACATTAGATTTATTTTTAGCCCAAGACCTTAATCTTGGTATTATATCTTTATGGTTCTCACATATCGTGTGTGATGATGGTTTTCTTGCTTGTATAGCATCTGACAGTATTCCCATGCCAAAACCACATTCTAAAACATGATCACCTTCATTAACACATAGCTCGGCTATTTTGTTCATTATAGGTGTTTCCCAACGCATCATCACTTGCCAAACACGACCACGACTAGATTCAAAAAATACTATCTTGTCGTGATCAAACTCTAAGCTTGTGTCCTGGTATTCTTCTTGAAAACCCATTATGGATCTATACCACCACCACCACCTGGATCACTACCGCCGCCGCCGCCGCCTCTACCGCCACCGCCACTGTTACAATTATGAACTGCAGTTACTAGACCACCGTATGCTGATACTGTTGCTACTTTCACAGCGTTACCACCATTGTTCTGAGATATACCGTAGTTACCTCCACTTAGAGATGATGAACCACTTGAGTTTGTATATAAGTTATCATTAACTTCAACGGTTGCACTAGAGCTTGAGTTGTTTTTCAATATGTATATTGTTACGAACGTACTGTTATTACAGTTTGATGATGGGAACGCAGTAGAGTTCGTTCTTCCTCTACTTGGTAATACTTGAGTGGTATTGTAATGAGTAGTTGTATTTCTTGAAGTACCGTAAGTATGAGTTGTTGTTGTAGATCTAGCTGTTAACGTATTTCTACTAGTGTTAAATGATGTATTAAATGAACTACTGTACGTTGTTGTTGTTGTTGTACTAGTGTTAAATGTAGTAGTTCTAGATGTATTATATTTAGTACTAAACGTAGTAGTTGTAGCTGTAGCTGTTCCATGACTAGTACCTCTAGATGTACCAAATGTTGTATTAAATGTAGTAGTTGTAGCTGTTCCGTATATAGTCGTAGTACTTCTACTTTCGCCAGTGTTTTTAGACGTATTGTATGTAGTAGTTGTGTTTCTACTTTCACCAGTGTTTCTACTAGTATTAAATACAGTTGTGTAAGCAGTTGTTGTTGACCTAGATGTAGCAGTACTTCTAGATGTTGCAGTTCCTCTACTTGTTGATTTAACAGTATTGTAACTAGTATTAAACTCAGTATATCTAGTTGTAAGGTACGTAGTACTTGTTGTATATATTGTGTTTGTAGATCTAGCTGTTAATGTTGATCTAGTTGTACTAACCACAGTGCTTGTCGTAAATACAGTTGTTGTACTAGTGTTATAATGTGTATTAAAAGTAGTAGTTGTACTAGTATTATATACCGTGAGAGTAGATCTAGATGTTGTTGTTGATCTACTTTCAGTTGTATTTCTACTAGTTGAGTATATAGTTACCGTGCTTCTACTAGTAGCGTAAGTAGTGGCAGTGCCTCTAGTCGTAGCAAAAGTAGTTGTAGTATTAAAAGTAGTCAACGTAGTTGTATTATAAACTGTATTAGTTATATAAATAGTTGTAGTTGCCCTACTTGTGGTAGTAATTCTTGACGTACCGTAAGTTGTTTGAGTTGATCTACTAGTTGAAACAGTAGTTGCTCTAGATGTAGCTGTATTCTTACTTGTTGAAAAAGTAGTTATAGTATTAAACGACGTTAACGTTGTTGTGTTAAACGTAGTTGTTGTAGAAGTTGTTGTGTTATAAACTGTATTAGTTGTATATACTGTAACAGTATTTCTACTTTCAGTTGTATTTCTAGATGTAGCAAATGTTGTTGTTGTAGATCTTGACGTACCGTAAGTTGTTACTCTACTTGTTTGAGTAACTGTACTGGTATTAAAAACTGTAGAAGTTGTATACGTTGTTGTTGTGTTTCTACTTTCTGTTGTGTTTCTGCTAGTAGCATAAGTAGTATTAAACGACGTAAGTGTCGATCTTGTCGTATTAAATGTAGTTGTAGTGGCTGTTGTTGTGTTGTAAGCCGTTATTAACGTATTAATAGTGTTTCTAACAAAAGTACTAAACGTTGTATTGTAAACTGTAGTAGTGTCTCTTGCAGTACTTTTAGATGTTGTTGTACTAGTATTGTAAACAGTAGATGTTGCCTTAGAAGTTGTCCTAGACGTGCTCACGACAGTACTAGTTAGTCTACTAGTGCTAACTGTAGTAGTTCTACTCGTTAATGTTGACGTAGAAGTATTATAAGCTGTAACGAACGATGTATTAAACGCAGTTATAGTTATTGTGTTAGTTATTCTACTTGTTGATACAACAGTGTTATATACAGTTTGAGTAGTTCTACTCGTACCTATAGTTCTAGTAGTTATTCTACTTGTTGAGTATGTAGTGTTTCTACTCGTTGCATATGTTGTTTGGGTGGATCTACTTGTTGAAAATGTAGTTAATGTTGATCTAGTTGTGTTATAAACAGTCGATGTGTTTATACTTGTAGGTACTGTTGTACCAAAACTAGTTACAGTTGATGTGTTATAAGCTGTTACTGTTGATTTTGTAGTGTTGTAAGCTGTAGTTGTAGATTTACTAGTACCATATGTGGTATTAGTTGATCTACTCGTGCTAACTACAGTACTAGTCAGCCTATCAGTTGATACTGTTGTATTTCTAGTAGTATTGTATTGTGTCGTAGTTGACTTTGAGGTTGATATTGTGGTGTTAGTTGTTCTAGTAGTATTATATACAGTTGTAGTATTTCTAGCTGTTTGTACTACAGTGCTAGTTGGTTTAGATGTAGAAAATGTAGTCGTTCTACTAGTACTAAATGTAGTATTGGTCGATCTAGACGTGCTAGTCAACCTATTAGTACTCCTACTCGTGTTAAACGTAGTAGTAGTATTCCAGAAATCTATTCTATTCCACAACCACCTCATGCTATTATATTAAGGTTGAGGTAATAATTGAAACTTACCTACATAGTTTAAAAGTATCTTATTCGATGCGTAAACATAATATGATATTATAGCTGTAGCGGATGCTGTTAAGTTAAAGTTTATAGTACTTCCACCTGGAGTATAGGCGTCGCCTGGATCCATAGCTATAGTTGTATTACTTACGTTTGCTGGGTTTTGAAGAATAATATTACCAGATTTACCAACCCTTGAAGCATCTAGATTACTAAAAGCAATAACATTGGCAGCGCCACTATTAATTGACACTAAATAATTATTACCTGGTTTGTCTAAATCTACTGTGTGAGTATTACTTGAATGAGTAACCGTAACAGAAGGTTGTATTATATGATGAAATATAGCCATATTATTATGATTAAATTAATAAAGACGGTGCTTACGCACCGCCTATATTTTAATTATTTATTAAGAGTAAACTACTGTTCCAGCACCTGCACCCGCTGTAGAAGTTATAATAACTTCAATATCGTTGCTTGGCGCTGCAGCAAAAGTAACCTTAATTTTACTTGTTGATGCAGAGTTAGATTTATCTGTTCTAGCAATATCAGCATAAACAGTTTCTTTTGTACTTGAATCAAACAGTTGGACAATTACATCTTCAGTTGCAAGATCATGCTGAATTTCAGCATATAGGTTTGAAGCAAATGTTGCATTAGAAACATCTATTGTTGCAACTTTTGATCTAGCACCTACTTGTGTTGCATCTACAACTTTACCAGCACCTGAACCAGCTTTAACTTCAGAAGCCGTAGCAAGTTCAACAACACCAGTTGCTGAAGTTGTAGCAGCTTGTTTTAAAGCGCCAAACGCTGCGGAAGCAGTAGATTGACCAGTACCACCTTCAGATATTGGTAAGTCACCAGTTACATCAGCTGTAAGATCAATAGCGGCTAAAGTTATTGCTTGACCAGATATTGATAAGTAATCGTGTGATGTAGTTACTAATGTTACGTTAGTTGAGTTATCAGTACCAGCGGCATCAACACCTAATGTTGATCTACCAGCAGCAGCATCAGCGTCATCCAGTAAACTACCACCAAAAGCGGTAGCAGCACCTAAATAACCCCATTGTGCGTTACTAATTGTTACTGAGTTAATATTTTCTAACTGAGCACCTTCAGTAGCGGTTAAGTTAGATATTTCAGTAATTTGAGTTGTAGTTAGTGTTTTATTGCTAAGTGTTTGAGTACCGTCAATAGTTGCGATATCACCTGAACCAGTACCACCAACACTTACACCATCTAACTGATTTATTTCAGTAGGTGATGCAGATATTGTTCCACCTACAGCTGAAGCCATAAGAGGCACATGACCAGATAAGTTTGGTAATGTTATTGTTTTATCAGATGATGCATCAGCAGCGGTAAGTTTTATTTCATGATTATTACCATCACCAGCTCTAAATGCTAAAGTGTTATCTTCAACAATTTGAATTGTTTCATCTTTGTAAGTAGTAGTACCAGCAACTGTAAAATTACCAGGTACTGTTACTGAATCAGCGTTTGTACCAATATTAACAGCGTTACCTGCAAAAGCAGCTTCTAGTTTTGTTTTAAACTTCGCGGCTGACATATTATCAACCTCTGTGTTACCTGCAAGAGCAGTAGAACCTGTTGTACCAAGTTGTAACGTATTTACCGAACCACCTAATGAAACAGCTGAACCATTAATAGTTATCGAGCTATTAGCAAGTTTACTATTAGCAATTGATCCTGCTAATTGTGAGTTTGAAATAGTACCAGTTAATGATGACGTTGGGTAATTAGTTGCGTCTGCAAGATCAAAAGCAGGAGTTGCATCACTACCGCCTAATGATAAACTAACACCACCATATGAAACTGATGAATTAGCTAATTTAGCGTTTGCTATTGAACCAGCAAGTTGTGAATTACTAATTGTTCCTGTTAATGATGAAGTAGGATAGTTTGTAGCATCTGCAAGATCAAACGCTGGTGTAGCGTCAGAACCTCCTAGTGACAAACTAATACCACCGTAAGATACAGTAGAGTTTGCTAGTTTGCTATTAGCTATTGCGTTTAACCCTAATGTTATAGTACCATTTGATGTAATTGGTGAACCAGAATCAACCTGTATACCATCGGTACCAGATATTGCTACTGAGGTTACAGTACCAGAACCAGTTCCGGTTCCAAGTGCAACCCAAGCACTAGTTTCTCCACTATAGAACTTTAACGTTCCACTGTCGTATATTATCTGTCCGACTCCAGGTGATGTGACTCCACTCGCCGCTTGGTTGTGTAGCCTCACGTTTCTGATTTCCGCTGACTTTTGGAAATCCATGTGATTTAAAATAGGTATTGCCATAATTTTGTTGTTTAATGTTTAAGTGCGAGACTACTCGCGGTTTTTGTTATTTTTTAATGTACGCATATCCACTAGCAGCATTTGCTAATGAAATTGTTAATTGATTTTTATTTACATAAGTCACAACACCCATTGCTTGGATGTTTGCAAAAGATCCACCACCTGATAACTTAATAGACACACATGGTAAATAATCTTCTAAATCTAAATTATGCGTTATCGTCCAAGTGGTCGCCGCATTATTTTGATGGTGCTTATATTGTGTAGTCATGTTGTTAGCTACAAAAGTAGTAACATCACTTATCAAGTAGTTTTTTGTTGTTCCATCGACATCAGTTCCTAGCAACTTGTCGTTAGCTGATATACTCGCATCGTTTGGTAAATTCTGTATTCTAGGCATTATTTATTCTTTTTATATTTTTCAACACTTCGACCTCCGAAATAGGCCCCAATTGTGGTCATAAGGACAAGCTGAAGTAAATCTGTCCACTTTTCCTCAACGTTAAAGTTTATAGAACCACTATCTATAAATACCATGAGCACGGTCGCCACTATAAGGAATATAAGAACGAGAGGACGAACTGAACGCGTTAACCAGTTTCCGTGCTCTAAATCAGCTTTCCACCTGTCGGTTACATTTTTTTGCATTGCAGCTTCAGCATCTATCATTATTTGAGTCATCTCTTTCTCAAACGCTGCTTTTTCATCTTTAGTTCTTATAAATCTATCAGCAACTCCAGCAAGTTTATCTACAACACTTCCTCCAGCTTTACCAAACAACTTTGCTAGTACACCACTCATTTTAATACCCTGGTCTATTTAGTTTACCTCTACCTAATTTAAATCCTTTTTTCAACACTCCATCTTTTGGCATAAACATTTTTGAGTTGTTAGCTCCTTTCTTTTGCTCGTCAAGATATTTTTTAATAGCTTCTTTACCTTGATTTCTAATTGCTTCAGGTATATCAGCATCTAAACTACCAGTACCAGTTTCAGGAGTTTCTATAATCTTTTTATCACTATATTGATTTTCCCCTGATCTACCTTGATTATCAGATAAATCTCTAAGTTTTTCTTTTACTTCATAAGGTAAGTTCTGTATATCATCACTATCATAAGATAATCTACCAGTTCTAATATCTCTAGCTATTTCACTAATATTCATTTTACCACCACCAACATCAAAACCTTGACCACCAAAGTCTCTTTTAATATTTCTATTATCCTCACCCTCTTTAACAACATTTCCTTGACCATCTTTATCTAGTGTATTTAATCTATTCATTTCATTATAAATAGCTTCTGTTCTAGCAGAACCATCTCCTCTGCCAGGTAAGTTACCAGCTTTTCTTAATGATTTTCTTGCTTCGTTAAATAACTTTTGTTCGTTTTTAGTAAAACTTCTTTTATCGTTTTTAATATCTTTTTTATCACGTCTCTCTTGTCTACCTTCTAATAAGTTTTGACCCCAGTTGTTTAGTAGTTGACTACCAAAAGCCATGTTATTTGACGTTTCACCTGGTTTTTCTTCTTTTTTCTTTCTAGGATCTAAATCTAAATTACTATCGTCACCATCATCACCTGGTATTGAATCAGCTATATTTTCATCTGCCCAAGAACAACCTGGAACACCACGTTTTCTTGAACCATCTTCGTTATAACACTTACTTTTAAAAGCATTATCTTTTTCTTCGTCAGCTTCTGGTGAATCTTGAACACATTGCAAGTCAGCATTCATTGTATAACCAGGAGGACAAGTATCACCTGTACCATCTGTTGATTCATCGTAATCTAAATCATACAGCTCGTTATTTATAGATACAGTGCCACTTGGTGGATCTGTTTGTTTAAAAGGAGCAGCATCCATTAATTCATAGCTTTTTTTACCAACTATACCTCTTAAAAAGTTACCAACTTTGCTACCACCTTTTACTTTACCAAACAACCCGCCACCTTCTTCATCTCCAAGATCTTGATTAATATCATCTCTTGACTCTGTAACATCTTTTATTGGATCAGTACAATCTTCACCAGTATTAGGGTTTTTACCGTCTATACACTTTTTTTCTGGCTCAGATGATTCTTTTATTTTTTGACCACCTTCTACTGCAGCAGCGGGATCAGCTAAAGCTTCACCACCACCATAAGCCGATTGTGAATTTACATTTTTAAACTTAGCAACAGAGTTTAAATACTCTTGCTCTAAGTTTTTCTTTTTACTTTTTCTTATTTTGTCGTATAGTCCTGGCATAATTATTTGTTTGTGAACATTCGATCATACATATCACCTTCTTTTTCATAGGCTTCTTTTTCCCATGGTAGGTCTTTTGATCCTTCGTTCATAGTTTTTCTTGGGTATATAGTACCTTTCCAATAAACAAACTCATCGTCATAAGACATATCACCACCTTGCATCTGGTCGTGATGTATTTGCTCATGAGCGATGGCTTCTTTACCTTCACGCGAATTTAAATCTACATCTTTACTTACGTATGTTGATCCATCTAGATTCGCTTCGGCCATAACACCTTCGTCTAAATCTTTTTGTATAATATCTAATGAGCTAATAACTTCATTAGTATCTTCTTGATCCGAATTATAAAAATTCGCACCTTTCATTTTAAAGCCCACTATTTTCCTTTATAACCGCTAGCGTAAGCCGCTTTTCTTTGAGCATCGCTTTTAAACTTGTACGCCATTGATTTTTTCTTCTTAGCATGGCTCTTGTACTTTTTACCTACTGCTTTTTTTGCTACTTTGCTTATAACTGCTTTACCTAACGCTCCAGCCACTGCACCTAAAATTTTATTAGGAGATGGTGTTTTAAGTTTCTTAGCAGAAGCACTTATTTTAGCTTCACCTTCTTTTTTTACTTTAGCTATTATAGCTTTTCTTTTTTCAGCACCTGCTGGAGTACCAACTGGCTTGTCAAAAGAACCACCTGCTTTTTCTTTTGCAGTTACTAGCTTTTGTTGCTTAGCGTGTGACTTGTACTTCTTACCTGGTGCAGCTTTAATAGCAGCTTGTAATTCCATTGGTAATTCGTCTTGATTGCCTTTTAAAGCTTTTTTAACGGGTGATGTACTGTACTTAGGCATTGACTTCACAGAGTTGTTACCTAGTTTTAGTTTTTGAAAAATATTAATTGCTTTTGGTCCTGGTTTTCCCATGATTATCTGTCTTTGTCCTTAATCATATCATCAATAGCTTTATTATAAACTTTATCAGTATATGACCGGTTGTTAAAAAAAATGTTTCGTTCTGATGTTGGAAGATCCTCCTCCCCTAGTAAGATTCTGTATATACGGGATATAAGTTGACTGCATTTAAATGAGGTTTTGTATATACTATATTTGATTGTAGTTCTGTTTCGATGTCTCCACACTTCGATCCAACCTTCACGGCGTAATCGCTCCCATCGGTTTTTATCCCATGACATTGTGTAAGAGCCATCTATAAAATTATTACGTGTAAATCGCGATTTGCAATCTAAATAGACTAAAAGTTCTAAATCAGCATCAGTTAAGTCATAAGTTTTACAAGCCCATTTTCTAACGAGCCTGTAATACTTAAATAATTGAATTTCTCTTAAATCTGACGCTGTTAACCGCATTAGTCAATCAGTACCACGTCTTTTACTGTTATTATTTGGTAACTTTTATCATCTTTTTGCATAGAATTACCAGCATGTCTGTCATAATAGATAATATCATTATTTTTAACACCCTGTACTAAATTACCTACAGATATAGTTTTACCTTTATTGTATCTATTATCTGTTATTTCATCTGTGAGTTCTAAGCCACCAATTTTTGTTGGTGCTTCTTTTATTTTCTCAACTACTATATAATAATTAACTGCTTGCATTTTCAACTCTTATATTAGAAATTACACAATCTGCAGAAATTACTGTAGAAACAACACTAACTGCATTTTTTAGCGCCGTTTTTGTAACCAAAACCGGATCTACGATACCAGACTTGATCATGTTTACTTTTTCACCTGTTATAACATCAATACCAATACCTTCATCATGACAGCCACAGTCTTCTATGCCTGCATTTTCTAGTATTGTAAAATAAGGTGACGTAATAGCATCTATAAGTACTCTTTCGCCATTGTTTTCAGGTTTTATATTATCAGCTGCGTTTTTTAATGCAACTCCACCGCCAGGTACAATACCTTCTTGTAAAGCAGCTTTAACAGCGTATATAGCGTCTTCAACTCTATCTTTTCTTTCTTTTAACTCTATCTTCGAGTTACCACCAACTCTTATAATACCTACAGATCCTGATAAAATAGCTAATCTATCCTTCAGTCTCTTCTTTATATAAGATTGTTTTTCTTTATCTATCTTGTCGTTGATGTCTTTTATTCTTTCTTTGACATCTTCGTTTAATAAGCCAGTCGTTAGGACTGTAGTTCTGCTATCTGTCACAGATTTTACTACTTCACCTAAACAATCTGGCCGGATTAACTCTAAGTCATCTCCTAATTCTTCGTCAATTACCTTAGATCCGGTTAAAAGTGCTAAATCTTCAATAGAATCACGTTTTGTAGGGCCAAAACCAGGTGGATCAATGATGTTAACCTTGATATTACCCTTGACTTTATTCATTAATAACGCAGATTTTACCTGCTGTGACACTTCTGCCACTATTAATAGTGATCTATTCTGCTTAATTACATGTTCTAGTACCGACTGTATCTTTCTAATGTTAGGTATTTCAGAAGCTACACATAAAATGTATGGACTTTCAAGCACTGCTGTCTGTCTATCCTTATCTGTTACCCAATGTGGTGATGTAAGCTTGCATTTTAACTGTACACCTTCGACTATTTCAGCGTAAGTATCAGCTGTTTCGCTCTCTTCCATCAAAACTACACCATCTTTACCTACTTTTGTGTAGGCATCAGCAATAATAGCACCTAATTCTTTGTCATTATTACAGCTTATCGCTGAAACATGGCTAAGAGTAGCGCCAGATACTGCTTTGGAGTGTTTAGAAAGGTACTTATTAACCTTTTCACTACAAGATTTGATTCCATTTTTAATATCTCTTATTGATTCACCCTCATATTGCGGATCATTCACTGTTTTTATTAGCGATTCAGCAAGGACGATAGCTGTAGTAGTACCGTCACCTGCTTCTTTCACTGTATTTTTCGATGCTTCTTTGATTAATGTAGCTCCTATATTTTCTACAGGATCTCTTAATATAACTGAATCAGCTACGGTAACACCATCTTTTGTAATTACTGGTCTTCCCATTTCATCTTCATATATAACACACTTACCTGAAGCGCCGAGGGTAGATTTTACTGCTTTTGCAAGCTTTTCTACACCATCAATAACTTTACTCTTAGCATCATTGCCAAAGTTTAAGTCCTTGACAATCTGACTAGGTTGATTAAATTCCATTTGATTATATTTTTGTTATTATTTAAATGTTTTAACAACTTTAGGTCCTTTTACAAACTCTAGTTTTTTACTGTAGTGATCTACACTACCATCAACTGCTTGTTCAGCACCTTCTATTGTTTCACGTCTAGTGACGTCATACCATTTTTCACAGCAATCATCTTTTTCAGGATCACAAGGACAATCGATGTCTTTGTATTCGGTTTGATAGTAACCATTAGGTAACTGGACTATACGCCAGTTTTTCTTCTCTGCAAGGTGCTTCCACGCTGCAATGGTTTCATCATTAACTTTGGATTGACTAGGCATACTGCTAGTCTTGTAATAAAAATACGTCATAATTTTGGTATTTAGGTTAAAAAATTAGTTATGCAACCTCACCTCTATCGTGAGTTGCTCGGTTATAAGCAATAGATGTTCTACGAACAGTTCCACTTGGTGTATGGTGTAAATCAGAATCACTTCTCTGACCTATCCTTTGGTTCTCAGCTTTCTTCCTACGTCTAGCAGGCGTCATAGCCGCTGCCTTGTCCCTTGCTCTCTTTCTTCTTAATGCTGCGGGACTGAGCCCTTGTGAATTTGCTATTGCCATACAGGAATAATCACATAGTTAAGTGGAAATTTAAAAAGGTGACACTTGCCTATTACTAGTATACTCTATATAGCTACTGTCACAAAAAAAATATAAGATATTTTGAGGTATAGGGTAGCCCCTACCCCTCTTCACCTTTACAATAAAAGGAAAGTCAATTATATTTACCCAGCCCCACCTTGCCGGATATCACCGCGTTCATACCCTATATATACCGATGCGCATCTGTGTATAGCATTTATTACTAACTATGTTTCGCCTACATATTTCACATGTTATACTAGGCCGCTCGGTGTATAGCATTTCACCCATGCAGTACAGTTATATTATCCGCTTCACCACGTATAGCCTTTGTATAACTATATATTAATATATACATAGTTAATACGAGTGTAGTTGGATAATATATATGTAATATGAAACAAACTAAATTAGAAATAGAGAGAGAGTGTGGTATAATAGAAACACTAAAACATTTACTAAATAAAACATATACTTTTATACAATGTAAATACGACTCAATATGGATAATATAAATGTAACTAAATAATAATAATAATAACAATTAAATTTTAAACTATGAGTAACTTAACTACTAAAAGATTTGTCGTAAGACAATCACTAATCGGAAAAAATGTAACATTCGAATTCACTAACAAAAAAGGTGACAAGATAACTTACAATCACGACAAAGTATTTTCAATAATGAAAGATACACTAACCAACTTAGCTTGCTGGTCTAAATACAAAAGCTACACTGCTACTAATAATATTCCATTAGTACTTAGAGATAAAGAGTTAGTATAATAACTAATTCTTTACATCTCACTCGGCGTCGAGCTGTGTTCTCTCGAGTATAAATAAAGTTGAGCAAGTAACTGACATTACGGTATAGTGTGTAAAACGGTGTGACCAAATTGGTACGTATCACTAAGTAGTTCGAATCTACTCATGTCAACTATGAATAAAATAACTAACGAGTACAGAGTAAATGGTATTCTGTACGGTCACTTCACAGAAGAAGGTAAACTAACTAATAAATATAATAATAATGTACAATCAAACTCAACTAATAATGATTTCACGAAAACTATTTCCTAACAAGAATGTTTTTCAACTAACTAAAGCAGAACAAAGAGAAGTTCTAGCAATATATAACGAATATAACTAAATAAATATAATAACTATGAGTAAAATTAAATTCACGTACAATAAAGTGTACAACTATGTAAAAGGTAAGTCAGTTATTGACTTAATATTTGAAGGCATCGCTTTCGGTTTCTTAATGCCACTAGCGATAACAGGAATAGTATTCATGTGGTATCAAATACTGTTTAACGGCGTAACTATATAATTATGCAGTGGATATTGACGTGTGAAAACGGTAAAGAAATAGATATGTCAAGCGATATACTATTACAAATGGAAAAGAAAATAACTAGACAAGATGTTCTTGACAGAATAGAGTTCTATAAATCAACTAATAAACTATGAGAAAATTTAAACACGAAAAAGTGTGGTCATTTAATGACGAGCATGTAATAGATGGTATGATATACTCTAACGAGTTAGAAAAATATGTAACTGTTGAAGAATATACTGATTACTACTATGCCTAGAAAATACAAGAGTAAGAAGATAATTAAGCTAACTAGACAAGAAATAATGCTAGTAGAAGATGAATGGTATGATAAATTTAATAGAAATTACAATTTAAATACGAAGATATTTGGATAATAATACAAATAAATGATATGAATAAACTAAAATTAACAAACTACAATCAACTCGGCCAACCACAAAACGCTATACTAAAATATGCTAATGGTGACATCGAAGTGCTAGAATTTGCTCCAAACACTAGATATTATGACAGTGCGGACAAGAAATACAGAAGTTACCCTGCTTTTACAATAATAAATAATAGAACTTATGCATAAAAAAATATACTACGACGACTTACCTGCTTTCGAAATGATCAAGCAACATGACTTTACTTACTGTATGAGTGATGACAATAGATCTTACGAGTCAGGTAGACGACAACTAGAGCTAATTAATGAAGCAGTTGACAAAGAATATGGTGGTTGGACTAACAAAGTAGTAGATCACTGGAATAAATATGCACCACATGGCGATGATATGTCATGGCGCAAAGAATATACGGCGGAATAGAGCAGTCTGGTCAGCTCGCAAGGCTCATAACCTTGAGGTCGGTGGTTCGAATCCACCTTCCGCAACTAAATTAAATTAAATAACTATGAGAAATAAACAAACTTGGCAACAAGAACAAGAAGCGTTAGAAAATGCTTTTGCAAGACAATTGCTCCTTAAGTATAATATTAAAGAAGTAACTACGCAAAGACAAGCGTTAAATGGTACAAGAGAATTTGAATTTCCTGTTCCATCACACCCAAGATACTACAACGGTAATCTTAGATTAGCTTGCTTTAAAAGTGGTACAGTAAGAAAACAGAACGGTACTTACTCACCATATCAACTAAACAAACAATACAAGCAGAACAGAAGAACTACTTTCTTAACTGAAAATGGTTTAAAAACTAACGAATATGTAGGCACAGCGAGAGCTTTAATATGGTCTCAGCTTGCAAGAATGAACTATATGTTAGAATACTATCTTAGAAATTACAATACAAATACGAAGTAATTCGGATAATATATACGATGACAAAATGTAAATGTAAAAATATAATACCTCCGCAGCGCCTCGCACTAGGTTATACCTCTTGCGTCGACTGTTCGACCACTGAACCATATGGCTGTGTGGCAATCACATACCATAAAACCGGCAATACTATTCAAATCATGCCAAAAAGTCAGGCGAAACGTGTAAGAAAGCTTGGCGCTAGACGAGGTTACGGAACATGCTTAAGATAATAATATGGCAAAGATAAAACAAATGGATGTAGTAGCACAAGAAATAGCTACAGATATAATAGATGAAATTTACAAGCAATGTGATTGGCAGATCGGCCAGTTCTTACCAGAAACCAGTGAGGGCAATACAATAAACGAAGCTCATAGTTATCTCATGAGACTGGTCGGCCGTCACATAGCTAATAAACTAGATGTAACAACTAATAAATACTACGATGAGTGATTCAATAAAAAAATGGCACGAGATGCAAGAAGAAAATAAAGCAATAGTAAGTAATGTTAAAAAAGCTTATAAAATATTAATAGATTATGATATTCAAGATATTGAAAAAGCATTA